>WLWI01001233.1_pt1 | contig 22378 bp, 19 predicted proteins | sample 6701501 | NCBI WGS metagenome assembly WLWI01 (sample SAMN12718690, study PRJNA515312) | sponge metagenome | isolation source: marine sponge | host: Mycale hentscheli | place: New Zealand: South Island, Marlborough, Capsize Point | collected 2014-11-01 | reverse complement strand
AGAACGCCGATGGAAACACTCATCGACGGTAAAGCGATCTGGAAAGAAAAGTTTGTAAACTAAACTCTATCTGACAGACAGCTACTGATAAACGGGTAACTGTCAGCTCAAGTCTGAACTTCTACACTTGATTATCAACTCGTCAAAACTAATTTAGAAGAAATGCCTGAACTGCCTTTCAAGATTACGATGAACGTTGGTAATCCTGAGCGCGCGTTTGCCTTGTCCAGAATTCCTAATGAGGGAGTCGGACTCGCCCGGCTGGAATTCATCATCAATAACACGATTGGTGTACACCCAAAAGCACTGATGCAAATGGAAACACTACCATCACAGACCCAGAAAATAATCCAACGAAAGATTGCAGGGTATAGTGACCCAGTGTCTTTTTACACAGAAAAGCTGGTGGAAGGAATCGGATCATTAGGTGCCGCTTTTTATCCAAAACCCGTGATTGTTCGACTTTCCGATTTCAAGTCCAATGAATACGCCAATTTGGTTGGTGGTGATCAATTTGAGCCGGATGAAGAGAACCCAATGTTAGGGTTCAGAGGGGCATCACGTTACATCTCGTCCTCTTTCCAATCCTGTTTTGAGCTTGAATGCGCCGCATTAAAACGAGTGAGAGACGAAATGGGTTTGACTAATATTCAAATCATGGTGCCATTTGTGCGAACGCTGGAGGAAGCCAAGCAAGTCATCGACCTACTCAAAGATAATGGGTTAACCCGTGGAGAGAATGGCCTAAAAGTTGTCATGATGTGCGAGATTCCTTCTAATGCCGTATTGGCTGATCAATTTCTTGAACACTTTGACGGTTTTTCCATTGGCTCGAATGATTTAACTCAATTCACCTTAGGACTTGACCGAGATTCAGCAATTATCGCCCATCTATTTGATGAACGAGACCCCGCGGTCAAGGCAATGATCAGTCTAGCAATTCAAGCATGTCGAAAAGCGGGCAAATACGTGGGAATCTGCGGACAAGGCCCGTCAGACAATCCAGATTTTGCGTTTTGGTTAATGGAGCAGGGAATTGAAAGCGTATCACTTAACCCAGACAGCGTGGTTGAAACCTGGGTTTTTCTTGCAGAGAACAACAAAAATAATGCTACAGAAAATCAGTAACCAAAGAACACATTAATGGAAAATAATCCAGAATTTAGGCTGAACCCACTACCGCGTTTTAAATTTGTGCCGCTGTACAGTCCACTCACCTGCGCTAATTGAGAGTTGCATACATGATGGCCCACCGTGCGTTCGTGTCTTTCCGGACGCACCTGGATTTATCATCCACGGAGTCTCCCTGACATCTAAAGTCTCGATATGTGTATGCCCATAAACTACTGCTTTGGAGTCCCAGTATTTCTCTCGCAATATTCCGTGGTAATTGCTCAAATCGAGTACCCGATGCCCATGCTCCATACTAAGACGACCACCGTGCAATTCGATATGCACAACATCAGGTAACTCATTAAGCTCGCCCCTAAACGAGCGCCCCCAATGATATTCGGTATCATTGTTTCCTTTAACCGCAATGACTTTTTTCGCCTTCAACGCCAATTGATCCAACACCTCTCCACTCATCACGTCACCGGCATGTAAGACAAGACTCTCCGGTTCAACTAATTCCAGAATCTTAGAATCAATGACACCGTGGGTATCAGAAAGGATGATAATGGTCAGATCCTGATTCTCGCTAAAGTCGTGATAGTCTGCTTTAATATTTCGGTTCATTTTATTGTTATCTTACGAGTGCAGGCCTTTTCCAACCCCCCTTTTCTGACTGCCGCCCTAGTGAGAGTTAACGACAAATCCGTTAATGAATACTCCAGCCAGTCTATCGGCACCCTCCCTAGCTCATCATCTAGCAGTCGGTCATTTGCATGATTTGACGATTGTACCTCTACTGTCAAATCACTTTCATCAATTTTACAAAGGCCAAACCTAAGGTTCATCTTTCAAAACCTCATCTTTTCCAAGCAACTATCCCAAAACAAAGGTAAAATCGGCCCGTTATGATAGGTGTTTCTTTGATCAAACCAGCTAGCCTGGCGCGGCAATGACGACCCTTGTTAAGTGTTTGAGTCCTGGCCTGTATTTGAGATCTTGTTGCCGATCACAACCGACGTAATATTGACATGAGATGTTGGAATACATCGCCAGCTGGGGCGCTATGAATCCATTGCTGATCGGTATTCATCGAAATACAAAACAGCCATGTTTTGGAACGTTTGGCCGACAAAAATAACGAACATAATCGAAAAACTTGACCCTCTAGACACGAAATAAGGCAACAGCTTTGAACGAGAATTATCTCAACCTTTCAGCTTAATCATTCATCTTAATCATTAATTACCCCTAGTGACGATTGAAATTATTATACTTGCAGCGGGACAAGGGACCCGTATGCGTTCAGCTTTACCAAAAGTGCTTCACCAAATTGGTGGAAAATCGATGCTCCAGCATATTATCGAGACTTCGATTGAATTAAACCCCTCGGTCATTCACGTCGTAGTGGGGCATGGTAAAGATATGGTTATTGAAGCCATTGATAAACGGCAGATAACGAATGGCAATGAAACACGCATTAACTGGGTGGAACAAACGGAGCAACTTGGCACTGGGCATGCAGTTATGCAGGCAATCTCCCATGTAGATCAATCCTCTACGGTTCTGATCCTTAACGGAGACACACCGCTTATCCAGCCTGAAACACTTTTACCTCTCATTCGCTCGGATAATAGTCTGAATTTACTGACCGTAGAACTCGATGATCCTAGTGGAATGGGAAGGGTTCTTCGAAATAGTGAAGGATTCATTCAAGGCATTGTTGAACATAAGGACGCCAATTCAGATCAGTTGTTAGTCAAAGAAACGAATACCAATTGCATGTCAGGGAAAGCCCACCAAATTAACAAATGGTTATCTACTGTCAAAAACCAGAATGCACAAAATGAGTACTATCTGCCAGACATTGTGACCGGAGCAGTAAATGATAGTTTCCCCGTCAATGCCAGTCAACCAACCAGAAAAGAAGAAGTCGCCGGAGTGAACTCGCGGTCAGACCTCTGCAAGCTAGAGCGCATATACCAAACCAATCAAGCTGATCTTTTGTTGTCCAGCGGAGTCACTCTATTGGATTCAGCTCGGATTGATATTAGAGGTGATTGCCAGTTTGGATTGGATTGCATTGTTGATGTCAATGTTATTTTCGAAGGCAAGGTATCCATAGGAAAAAACTGTTTTATTGGCGCGAATTCAATCATCAAAAACAGCCGCATCGGCAATAATTGCACCATAGAACCTAATAGCCTTATCGACCAGTCCATCGTGGGGAATGACTGCAATATCGGACCATTCGCGAGACTACGACCAGGAACGAAACTCGGTGAAAAGGTGAAAATTGGTAATTTCGTTGAAACGAAAAAGGCGTCAATTGACGATGAATCCAAAGTAAATCATCTCAGCTATGTTGGGGATAGCCTGATCGGAAAATCGGTCAATATCGGCGCAGGTGTGATTACCTGTAACTATGATGGTGTGAACAAACATCAAACGTCCATTGGTGATGACGTGTTTATCGGCTCAGGAAGCCAGCTGGTTGCCCCGTTGAATATCGGCAAAGGAGCCACAATCGGCGCGGGGTCCACAATAACGACAGATGCACCAGACGAAGTTTTAACCATTAGCCGCTCCAAGCAAAAATCGATCCGCGGTTGGGTTAAGCCTTCCAAAAAATAGCCATTACCATTAGAAGAAAGAGACTAATATGTGCGGAATTGTGGGTGCTGTTGCTAAACGTAATATCTTGCCGATATTGCTGAATGGATTACGAAAACTTGAATATCGTGGATATGATTCTGCTGGGGTTGCCGTCGTCAACGCGGAAGATCAAATTTCCCGTATCCGTAGTGTGGGCAAGATTATTGAGCTAGAAAAAGCATTGGACAGGGCACCAGACATCCAAGGAACCACGGGCATTGCCCATACCCGATGGGCGACTCATGGACCACCGACGGAGTCCAATGCCCACCCTCATATGAGTGGATCGAGATTGGCGCTAGTTTGTAATGGCATTGTCGAGAATCATGAAAGTCTTCGCCTCGCGCAAAAAGCCAAAGGATTTGAATTCCAATCGGATACGGACACCGAAGTGATCGTGAACGAAATTTACCAGCACATCGCCCAAGGGGCTGATTTACTGAATGCCGTTAAGTCAACCATTAAGTCTCTTCAGGGTGCATTCGCTATCGGTGTGATCAGTGCAGACGAACCCTATCGATTGGTAGGAGCTCGTCGAGGTTCCCCACTTGTGGTAGGGGTCGGTAAAGACGAAACGTTCCTCGCATCAGACATGTCTGCGCTTCTTTCAGTCACAAAGGATTTCTTCATTCTTGATGATGGTGACATCGTTGACATAAACGGAACAAATGTCACGATTATGGATCAGTTAGGTCAACCCCAACAGCGACAACTCAAAACCAGTACTCTGACAGCGGAATCAGTAGAACTTGGCGAGCATCGTCATTTTATGCTGAAAGAAATCCATGAGCAAAGTACGGCAATCGCCAACACCCTAGAGGGTAGAATCACTGGCACAGGCCTACTTGAAGCAAGTTTTGGTGCCGATGCAACACAAGTTTTTGATGACACTCGCGCAGTACAGATCATTGCGTGTGGCACCAGTTATCATGCCGGGTTAGTCGCCAAATACTGGTTCGAAGAACTCGGTGTGCCATGCCAAGTAGAAATTGCCAGTGAATTCAGATCCAGAACACACGCAGTCCCAGACCATTGCCTTGTGGTTACATTATCCCAATCTGGTGAAACCATTGACACATTATCTGCATTGGCTGAAGCGAAAAGAATTGGCTATGGAAGTAGCCTAACCATTTGCAACGCACCTGAAAGCTCTCTGGTTCGAGAATCTGATCTTGTGCTCATGACCCATGCGGGCCCTGAAATAGGCGTCGCCTCTACAAAAGCATTCACGACGCAGCTTGTCGCATTGCGGCTGCTCGTCATCGCACTTGGCCGTAGGCGGCATCTTTCAATGGAACATGAAGCTAAGCTTATCGCCGAACTTAGGGAATTGCCTGCCAAAGTAGACGAAGCCATTAAACTAGAACCGATCATTAAAGACATAGCCGAGCAATTCGCCGACAAACACCACACACTATTTCTTGGCAGAGGTACCCACTATCCCATTGCCCTGGAAGGTGCATTGAAACTAAAAGAAATATCCTATATTCATGCTGAAGCTTATCCCGCCGGCGAGCTCAAACACGGCCCATTAGCCTTGATTGACAGTGATATGCCCGTCATTTCCGTCGCTCCAAACGATCGTCTACTCGACAAGCTAAAAGCAAACATCGAGGAAGTACGAGCACGAGGTGGAAAGCTGATCGTGTTTGCCGACGTTGAAACTGAAATGTCAGAACAGAAAAACTTAACGGTGATTAACGTGGCATCAGTGGATAGCTCTATTGCACCCATTATCTTCACCATACCCCTACAACTTCTGTCTTATCATGTTGCGCTCATCAAAGGCACTGATGTCGACAAGCCCCGAAATCTTGCCAAGTCAGTTACTGTTGAGTAAATATTTTCAAATATAGATTCACAACACCGTATTCATCGCTATGCAGTTGAAACGCCAAGACATTGTCGACGCTTGTGGCGATAGTGCATTCGCACGAGGTTTGGACTACTTTAAAAAGAGTCGTGTTCTTTTTTTGCAGGCCGACAAAGCTAACGTAGATCATGAGCTGAAACTCCAAGCAAAGACGAAGGGGAGCTCACATCATGTTTATGAACAAAATATCGTACTACTGTTGGATCAAGGGTTTGTCGACATCGAAGGCTACTGCAGTTGCCCAATGCACTATAACTGCAAACATATCGCCGCTGCTTGTCTGTCCTATCAAAAAAACCAAAGCCAGCTCACTTCAAAACCTCAGAGAGAAAGTTCACCCCAGGAAAAAAATCAGCTTAATCCTGAGATAACAGAATGGTTAACATTACTTAATGAGGTCGAGGTACACGGTAGCAACACGACTGAAACCACCACTGATAAGATTGACTTCCCGGTTTATGTGTTGACACAGAAGCAATCTCAGTGGAATGATCAATGTTCAAACATTCAGGTTGACATACGTCTAACCCACCCCCGCAAGAACGGTAACGGATTAGTCAAAGGTAAATTAGCTTCGCCCGATCAGCTCGGCTCTTCGTATCACCACTATGGTTGTGATATCAAGGAGATAGATCGTGATATCGCTCGGTGCTTAAGAACCCTTCAACCCAATTTTCGCAGTTACAACTCCGAATCTGTGCTTAAGGGACGCCCAGGGGCTATCGCGCTCAACCTCATATTGGAAACGGGGCGTTGCTTTTGGAACGACACCCAAGGGCTACCCCTACACAAAGGAGCCAATCGGCTTGCCGACGTCAATTGGGTTTCCGAAGAAAGCGGTGATCTGTCTCTTAGGGTTTCTACCAGTAACAATGCTGTTTTGCTTCCAACCATTCCTCCTATGTATATCGACGACCGAAGTCGGGAAGCTGGAGTGCTAGAAACGAGGTCATGGAGCCCGCAGCAGCTAACGATGTTGCTCAAAGCTCCCCTTATTCCCGCTGAAGCCGCGCCACACCTCAACAATGCGTTGCTGGAATCATTTCCGAACTTACCTCTACCACCGCCAGTCCCATCAGAAATAAGAGAAAATACCGGAAAGAAAATAACTCCTTGTCTAACACTGAGTTCCACCGAGATTTCTGGGCAACAAACACACTGCCTTTTACTGGATTATGACTATGACGGAGATAGCATATTACCCATCCCCATAGAGGACCTCACTCGCCTTTCGGTAAAAGACAAACGCATACATGTCCACAGAGATCAGGCAAAGGAAACTGAAGCGTTGCAACAACTCGTTGACATGGGTTTCATTCTGCAACCCGTTCAGGCTAGGGGTAGACAACCCCATACGTTAATCCCCTCAGGTGAAAAAACAGCACGTGAGGGCATTCAAATCTGGGCGAATTTCCTAGAAACCAAGTTAGTGGCACTCGAAGAAGAAAACTGGAAAGTCACCCATACTAACGATTTCAAACTACAATTTGATACGGCGGACTGGGAAGCTCCCATTGCTGAGGAACTAACCGGAGATGAAAATGCAAATGGTTGGTTTAGCCTTCGCTTTGATTTAGTCGTCAATGATGAGCGATTGCCACTGGGACCACTCCTTTCACCGATTCTCTCGTCAAACATCGATACACTGCCTGATATCTTAACTCTCCCAGTAACTGATCATCGATATGTGCGTCTACCTAAATCACGCATCTTACCCTTCGTTGATACACTCACTGAACTATTCAGTCGAATTCCTAAATCACAATCCGAACACAAACTCACGCTCTCTCGACATGACACGCTAATAGTCGATAAGTTGGCAGACCGGCTTCGTGGTGGGAGCCATCTACGAAAGCTCGCGGAAAGACTGCGAAACTTCTCGGGAATAAACGCTATCCCTCTCCCAGATAAATTTAACGCAGAACTCAGACCCTATCAACAAGCGGGATTGAACTGGTTACAGTTTCTTCGTGAATATCGCTTCAATGGGATACTCGCTGATGATATGGGCCTCGGAAAAACCGTACAAACGTTAGTTCATTTATTAGTTGAAAAACAACAAGGCAGACTCACCCGTCCGACGTTAATCATTGCTCCGACAAGTTTGATGGGAAACTGGCGAAGAGAAATAGCGCGCTTCACTCCTGATCTCACGGTCACGGTACTGCATGGTAATGATAGGCACAAGAAATTCGAACACATGACGGACCATGACATTATCTTATCCACTTATCCACTATTGAGTCGGGACTCAGATCGATTGGTCGACACTCTCTATCATAGCGTTATCCTTGATGAAGCCCAGGTTATAAAAAACCCAAAAACAAAAATGTCAAAGCTGGTGCGGCAACTAAAAGCAGAGCATCGACTTTGCTTGAGTGGAACACCTTTAGAAAACCATCTTGGTGAACTTTGGTCTTTGTTTGATTTTCTAATGCCTGGATTTCTTGGTAGCCAGGATCAGTTTTCCCGTTTTTTTCGAACTCCGATTGAAAAGCACGGAGACATTGAACGGCGAAAGAACCTTTCTCAGCGCGTTCAGCCTTTTATGCTGAGGCGTGCAAAGGCGGAAGTCGCTACGGAACTACCGCAGAAAACAGAAATACTGCTCAATGTTGTGTTGCAACCTGATCAGGCCGAGCTCTATGAAAGCATTCGAATCTCGATGGATAAACGGGTGCGTGATGCGATCTCGGCACAAGGATTAGCTCGGAGTCATATTACAATACTAGACGCGTTGTTAAAACTCCGTCAGGTTTGTTGCGACCCTCGCCTGCTCGCGTTCAAACATGCCGTTGGCAACCAACGCTCGGCGAAATTGGATATGCTAATGGAATTGCTTCCTAAACAACTCAAGGAGGGGAGAAGAGTTCTGTTGTTTTCCCAATTTACGTCGATGCTTGAATTAATTGAGAAAGCACTTAATGAAAAAAACATTGGCTATACAAAATTAACCGGACAAACCCGACAACGAGACGATGCTATTCGAAGGTTCCAGGAAGGTTATGTTGACCTTTTTCTTATTAGCCTTAAAGCCGGCGGCACCGGGTTAAACTTAACGGAAGCCGATACCGTGATTATCTACGACCCTTGGTGGAATCCAGCTGTGGAAAATCAGGCCATTGATCGAGCACATCGAATCGGGCAGGATAAACCCGTATTTATTTATAAGTTGGTGGTCGAAAATAGCGTTGAAGAAAAAATGATCGCAATGCAGAAACACAAACAACAACTTGCGGATGGCATTTACTCCTCAGATTTTGCTGGCACTTCACTCATTGATGCTGATTCAATCGACAATCTATTCGCTCCTCTATCGGAGTAATTATGGTACGTTGATAGGTGAGCACTGATTGATATTAACACCAACTGTGAAAAAGACATTTACCTCGAACATTCTAATGCGCTATCTCAGAATTTTTCTGCCCTTAACTGCTTTACTCTTTGTTGGAGCATGCGGCTTAACCGCGCCTTTAGAAGAACACGCGTTGCCCAGCATCACTGGAATTTTAGTGATAAAGGATCCTAAAACGTGCCCACTGGCAGAGGGCTGCGGCCCGAAATACAGCCTTTTAGATAAAACATTAAGCCAACGCGTAGCACTTGCTGGTAAAAAGATCGATAGTCTGTTTACTAACCTTGATCATGGACTCATCTTTACCGTTACCGGCGACCAACATGCATTACCAAGTAGCCTAGTCAGCACCAGCGGTTATGAGAACATTCAGTCTGTTCTGGATGTTATGGACGTTCACCAAAGAACTCAGCACTCCTATCTTAGTTTTCTTACCCAAAACTCAGCTTCGTATACAAAAGACAGACTGGGTTGTGCTTTGAAGTGGAATAAATCCTATCTTTGGGATGAAACGGACAATGTTGTCACGTTAACCGTTGTGATGACGAATACCGAAGCTTCTCCACCCACTCCCTATTTATCGCTTACTTATGATGGAAACTCCGGGAAGTTACTGAGTGAGGAGGCCTATCCTAGTCCACTTCCTCACTGCAAGGATGCATGAAAGATGGCAATATATGAGGAGATTTACAAAATTGTTCGGCGTATACCAGCAGGTAACGTCACGAGCTATGGACGAATTGCTAGAATGGTGAAATGCAACCCCAGACAAGTAGGATACGCCATGGCTGCTATCCCTGATGGGATGGATGTTCCTTGGCATCGAGTAGTGAATAGCAAGGGTGAAATAAGCTTGAGAAAGGACGGATACGGTGACCATTTCCAAAGGCAGAAGCTGGCAGAAGAAGGAGTCATTTTCAACGAAAAGGGGCGAGTCAACTTTGACCTATTTGGCTGGATCGAGGCAGAGCTGCCGTTTCTACCTGATGATTGGTTTGACGATTGATCAGACTCCCATGTCGAATCCATTATCCGTGAATTCGATAGATCGCCCCATCCTAATTTAGCCACCGTACTCATTGCCAATGCCGCATAACAAACTACTCATCACTGCCGGAGAGCCATCCGGGATTGGTCCGGATATTGCCCTTAAACTATTCGATTCGAAGGCGCTTCCCCAAGAGAACGTTGTGGTTGTTTCTGATATTCATTTGTTACGCCAAAGGGCAATTCAGATTGGACTCCCTATCGATATCGTTGAATATGATGGAAACACCCAAACGGGGGATGCATTACCCGTCATTCATGTACCTACCAATACTGCTTGTTCGGCTGGAGTACTGAATGAAGCAAACAGTGAGTCCGTTATTGAAAGCATTAATCTGGCGGTGGATCTATGCCTATCGGGAGAGTTTCAGGCAATGATTACCGCTCCGGTTCACAAAGGCATTATTAATGACGCCGGCGTTCCCTTTACTGGACATACTGAATGGATAGCGGATCGTTGTAACGCTGAGCTTCCAGTCATGATGCTAGCTAGCGAGAACATGAGGATATGCCTAGCAACAACCCATTTACCACTCAGTGAAGTGCCCAGAGCCATCACCAGAGAACGGCTGGTCACTATCATTAACATCATGCATAAAGATATCGCGTCACTCTATGGAATTCGCTCTCCGGTCATTGGCATTTGTGGCCTAAACCCCCATGCTGGCGAGGGAGGACATCTGGGACGAGAAGAAATTGAGGTGATAGAACCCGTCATCAAAGAACTGCAAAACAAAGGCCTTAATCTTATTGGCCCGATACCCGCCGACACGGCCTTTACGACCACACAACTAAAGTCAATGAATGCCGTTTTAGCAATGTATCATGACCAAGGACTGCCGGTAATAAAACACAGCGACTTTGGTGGTGTAGTGAACGTGACCCTTGGTATACCCATTGTCCGCACGTCGGTTGACCATGGGACAGCCCTTGATAAAGCGGGAACGGGAAACGCAAGCGCAACCAGTTTGGCGTCCGCCGTTCAACTAGCCAGAAAATTTGCTGCAAATAGACATAAATAGAAAATCTTGAAAAACCAACACATCCCACGCAAACGTTTTGGACAACACTTTCTGGTTGACCAAAACGTTCTGAACAAAATTGTGAGCGTGTTCTCTCCTAAAGATGGGGAGTCTATTATTGAAATTGGCCCTGGGACAGGGGCGCTTACTGAGGCACTCCTAAATAGAATTCGAGCCTTGACCGCCATTGAATTAGACAGAGACTTGATCGGATATCTTCGGGAGAAATTTGGTGCGGAGGAATCCAAAGAGCTTACCGTCATTGAATCAGATATTCTCCGCTTCAACTTTTCTTCGTTAATCGAACAAAAAGAGGAAGGGCAAAAACTCCGTATTATTGGAAACCTACCCTACAATATTTCAACTCCACTCATTTTCTGTTTACTGGAATACGTTGAAATCATCCAAGACATGGTCTTTATGCTACAAAGAGAAGTGGCAATGAGACTAAGCGCACAGCCTGGCAACAAGCACTATGGACGACTCACTGTTATGACTGCCATCGACCTACATTCTGAGTGTTTATTTGACGTCCCTCCCGGCGCTTTCAACCCTCCGCCTAAGGTCGACTCAACCGTTATTCGAATGTGGCCAAGGAAAAAGCAGTTCGAAATAGACTGCCGGTCATCCTTAGCAAAAATTGTCTCAGCGGCTTTTTCTCAGCGAAGAAAAACAATTAGAAACGGTCTAAGAAAATTGATTTCCGAAGATCAGTTTGAAATCGCTAACATAGATCCTAAACAGCGTGCAGAGAATTTAAGCGTTGAAGATTTCGTTACTTTATCAAACGTTTACTCAAGAGACCTCTAGCGGATTGGGTTGTCCCCTATTTGTGACGCAAGCCCTGTTCCATAGGGGCGTTTTATTGCTAACGTGCTTGAGGTATTGATTCCACCATTGTTCTAATCACCTGCTCTGTTTCGGCATTAACATCTCTCGGTTTCTTTCCCATTGCATTTATGGGCTTACCGATAACGACATCGACGATGCCAGGGTATTTTATGAACTTATCCTTTGGCCAGAACAAGCCGGCATTATGCGCCACGGGAACAACTTTGACTCCAGATTTCACGGCCATCATCGCCCCCCCAACTTGGAACTGCCCCAACTCGCCCGCAGGCATTCTCGTTCCTTCAGGGTAAACCACTAACCACCGACCTTCGTTCAAGCGATCATTACTATTCTTAATCAAGAGATTTAAAGCACTACGTTTATTATCTCGATTGATCGAGATAGGGCGGTTAGCTGCTAACCCCCATCCAAAAAATGGAATCCACAACAACTGCTTTTTCAAAATAAAAGATAGCGGCGGGAAAATCATTTGAAAACACAGCGTTTCAAACGTGGACTGATGGTTGGAAATGATAACTGAAGGTTCATCTGGAATGTTTTCTTTTCCTTCCACACGATAAGACACTCCACAAATCATACGTAATGACCATAGATTGAATTTAGCCCAAAGTCCTATTACTCTTGCCCTAGGAACAGAGGGTAATAGTAAACTTGGCAATGCGAGGATGCTCACGACAATGGCACTCAAACATTGACAAATAAAATACAGAATGGACCTGATGACTAACATTTTAACAATCCACTTTTTTATTCAGCAAATAATCCACAAAAACGGACAAATCAGGAAACACAGGCACATCGGCTAGCCTATCTCTGATATCAGGTTCCTCCTTACCTTCAGAAAAGAACGGCATCGCATCAAGATCCCCCGTACCTATGTTTTCAATACTTAACTGGCCTTTCCCTGTTTCGACCAAAATGGGTTCTGCACCAGATAACAGCGCCGCTTGAAGGTCACGAATAGAATCTCCAATCGCATAGACACCCGCTAAGTCACACCGCAATCTGTCTGCTAATTCAAGAAATAGACCTGGTTTCGGTTTACGACAATAACAATTCGCTTCGTCTGAATGGGGACAGAAAAAGATCGCATTGATTTCCCCCCCAAGGACATGTAATTCATCAATCATCTTTTGATGAATTTTATTTAGTGTGTTTAGCGAGTAAAGCCCTCGAGAAATGCCCGATTGGTTCGTGATCACTACGACCCGATAGTCGGCTCTGCAAAGCCTCGCAATCGCTTCCAACGACCCAGGAATTGCACACCACTCTTCAGGCGTTTTAATGTAGTTATCGGAATCTTGATTAATCACACCATCGCGATCAAGAATAATAAGTTTACGATTCAAAACCGACTCCACCTTCAGTGGCGCCGCCAATGCATGGCGAAACAATGGTATTTATCAACTCTCGATGGCGCACATTAGGTTCCATGGTTTTTTTCTTCGACTCCTTCGAAATTTGACACCCGCACCCTACCATCAATCATCCGACTACTTCGTTTTGATATCTTATTCATTTTCATCCAGAAGGCATTATTCAAATCAAAATCCTTTGAAATTGCATTCCCTAACAGAAGAATCAAAAGATCAGCACATTCCTCCGCTAACATCTCAGTGGATTTACCCTTGGTGACACAAGCAGAAATCTCTCCCAATTCTTCAGCCATCAGAGCCACTCTATACACCATATCTTCGCCACCGACCTGACTAAACTGATGCTTATCATGAAACGCTTGGACTTCCTTCATCATCTCAGAGAATGAATCTCTATTGTTCATGACGAATCAGCGAAATATCCGCTGCCCCAAGAAACAGTGTTCTCAAAACCCTCAGCATGGTGAATCTATTTTGGCGAATTTTTTCATTCGGATCCATGACCATGACCTGATCAAAAAAATCATCTATCGGTTCCCTTAAAGCAGCCAATGCTTCAAACGCCTTGTCATATTGGGTATTGTCGAAATAGTCGTTAACCTCAGTATCGATTCTAGCTAGGTGATCAAACAGCCGTTTTTCGGCCCCCTCCTGCACCAAAGTCGTATCCACGGTTTGCACCGTCGAAATGACCTGCTTATTATGATCTGATTTATTCAAAATATTCGCGATACGTTTATTCGCTGCCGCTAAAGCCTGAGCCGCGGATTTGCTCTTTCTAAAGAACTTGCTCAAGGCCCTCAATCGATGATCAAAGTCTAATGGGGTAGATGGACGGCAGGCCAGTACCGCGGCGACTTCATCATTGCTAAAGCCCTGAGATTGATAGTAAGACTTCAAGCGATCGAAAATAAAATCTAACACCTGATTACATAGCACATCGTAATTCTCAAATGGTTTTTCCAAGGATTCCTGATAATTATTTAGTCCTACTTGAAGCAATTGAAAAACATTCAGGTTCAACTTTTTCTCGATCAGAATTCTCAACACACCCAAAGCTGAGCGACGCAAACCATAGGGGTCTTTGTCGCCAGTTGGGATTTCCCCCGATCCAAAAATACCTAATAGGGTATCGATTCGGTCCGCGAGTGCTAGGCTTTGTGAGACCTTGTCTTTTGGCAGATTGTCGCCAGCAAAACGCGGCAGATAGTGATCATCGATGGATTGGGCAACCAGTTTTCTCTCTCCTTGATTCGTCGCATAGTAGCGACCCACCACACCTTGCAGATCGGGAAACTCTCCAACCATATCGGTTACGAGATCCGTTTTACATAGCATCGCCGCACGAGATACCAATGCCCGGTTACCTTCGGCATCACCTGGAAATTGCTTTACGATATTATCCGCTAGGAGTTCAATTCGCCGTGACTTATCATGTATTGAGCCCAGCTTACGGTGGAACAATACGTTTTTTAGTGAATCCACCCTCTCTGACAAAAGTATTTTCTGGTCACTTAACCAAAAGAACTCAGCATCAGATAATCTAGCCCTTAAAACACGTTCATTTCCCTGACGCACACGTTTGGGAGATTTACTCTTAATATTGCTAACGGTGACAAAGAGTGGCAGAAGAGATCCTGTTTCATCAACCAAATGGAAATATTTTTGGTGATCGCTCATTGAGGAAATCAATACTTCTGACGGCACTTTAAGGAAGCGTGGATCGAATTCTCCTAGGATGGCCTGAGGCCACTCAACCAAACCAGTGACCAAATCCAACAACTTGGGGTCAATAACTACCCTTGCATTTGCCTTATCAGCAAGTCTAAGAATTTGCTTCTCAATTGTCTCTTTTCGAATTTGATAATCAACCATCACAAATCCAGATGTCTTTAACGTGGAAGCATATCTGTCCGCGGATGGTATCGTGATGAATTTGTTAGCATGAAAGCGATGCCCCATGGTCATTCGGGACGCTTTGAGTCCCAATACCTCACAAGCCAAAATATCACTACCGTACAAACCAAGCAGCCAATGAACGGGTCTTACAAATTCGATATTGCTGTCACCCCATCGCATTCTTTTGGGAATGGGTAGTTGTTTTATACTATCTCCCAAACACTGACCAACAACTTCACTTAGCCCCAACCCGGGCACCGGTTTTTGGAAAACCAGCCAAGCGCCTTTTTCGGTTTCTGCTACCGTCAATTCAGAAACGTCAACTTGGCAAGAGCGTGCGAATCCTAATGCGGCTTTAGTAGGTTGGCCTTTATCGTCATATGCCGCTTGCAAAGCCGGTCCTTTACGCTCCTCAACGCCGTCTAGCTGTCTTGGAGCAACTCCACTTACCCATACAGCTAATCTTCTGGGTGTTGCATAAAACTGGTAAGCGGATGCTTCGCTTAGAAGACCTGCAGTTTGCAACCCCGAGTAAAACTTGTTAGAAAAGGCCTCCCCAAGTTTCTTTAGCACCTTAGGCGGCAACTCCTCAGTACCCAGCTCTATGAGAATATTACGCCTTCGCATAGAAGGTTTCTTCGGGCTTTTCTGAGCTCTCTTCTTATCTTGTATGATTATTTCACCCACGGCGAGGGCCTCCTTTATTCAACCGTTCCTTCGATCCGCTCCCCCGGGGAAACCCCAGTTTTTCCCGGCTTTCGTAGTAAGACTGGGCAACTCCTTTCGCCAAAGCTCGAACCCTACCAATATACCGCGCTCTCTCGGTGACTCCAATAGCATGCCTCGCATCCAATAAGTTGAAGGAATGAGAAGCCTTTAGCACTTGCTCATAAGCAGGCAACGGCAATGAGTGCGTTAACAGATGTTGGCACATTTTCTCAGCTTCATCGAATTGCGTAAAAAGGAAATCAACATTTGCGTGTTGAAAGTTATAGGTTGATTGCTCCACTTCATTTTGGTGGTAAATATCATGATAGGTATACCTCCCCGTCGCGGAGTCAGTCCAGACAATATCAAAGATACTGTCAACGCCCTGAAGATACATCGCTATTCGTTCCAATCCATAGGTTATTTCTCCAGTCACTGGGCTACAGTCTAATCCACCCACTTGTTGAAAATAAGTGAACTGGCTAACTTCCATTCCATTAAGCCAAATCTCCCAACCCAGCCCCCATGCTCCAAGGGTTGGCGATTCCCAGTCATCCTCAACAAACCGAACATCATCTTTGAGCAAGTCCAGGCCAAGCCGGGTTAATGAACCAAGGTAGAGTTCTTGGAAATCCTGCGGGGATGGCTTAAGGACAACCTGGAATTGAAAATAGTGCTGAAGACGGTTGGGGTTTTCTCCATACCGCCCATCGGTAGGGCGCCTAGATGGTTGAACATAAGCGGCTCTTAATGGCTCTGGTCCAACCGCCGACAGAAATGTTGAAGAATGAAAAGTACCTGCCCCCATCTCCATGTCATAAGGTTGCATAATGGCACACCCCTGATCAGCCCAGTAAGACTGTAAAGCAAAGATTAATTGCTGAAACGTGATCATATTGTTTTATTCATATTGGCGATATTATTTATCTTGCACTTACTTAAAGTCTTCCTAATAAACTACGCCATACGCCTAGATATTGCAGATAAGCACAGGGTTTTTCATTTTTATAGGACAGCTGGAAAATGACTCACTTAACAAAATTGCCTAGTGTGATAGCAAAAGGGCAGCTGTTCATTGAAAACAGGATAGAGACAATACGTTATGACTCATGCTTCGTTAGAAATGGTTGATATAAGCTGGTCCAAGCCACTCAACCTATCGACTTTTAACGAAATTCGCATCACTGACCGACCTTTGGATTCAAGAACAGCAAAATCCCCATCAGCCTGGGCTCTATTGAGTTCCCTAAAGGTGTAATCACGACCCGGTATATCTAGGTCAAAAGTTGCATTGTCAATTAGTTGGATAAAACTGCAACTTTTGGGCCCCCCCTTGTGTAACTGTCCGGTGGAATGTAAATACCTCGGGCCATATCCCAGTGTAACGGGTAACCCCGATTGCTCACTGAGCACATTCCCAAGCAGTTTTATTTTTTCATCTAATTGCTCAGAAAACGGCAAATAGGCCAGAACACCAATATATGAATGATGCACTGCGTTGTTCAAAAAATGCGAATAAATATTGGCGAATCCACTAAGGCTGCTGTCAACTTGATCATTTGTGCCTCCTTGCAAAAAAACATCATAGTGTGCGTCCTCATAGTCGATTCGATATTCGAATTTTTGCTTACCATTGATAAACAAGTCGGTACTCGACTTCGCTTCGGACACATTTGGTTCATCGAACGGGTTGATCGCCAAATAGATAGATGCGACTGCAGTCGCGATCTCCCAACGAAAGAATTCCGCACCTAGGTCATAAACATCCTCTAGTTTCCACGTAAGACTGGTCCCTAATTCACCACAGGCAGCAGAATTCACGCTAGCTCCATTATCTAACAACGAGGCATTCTGATCGTTGCCAGCGATCATTTCCATACGCATACTTAGCTCGCCCGGAGAGTCTTGGTTTTCACCTTGGAGAGATTTCGGGGGTTGGTACTCAAATGCGGGAACAATTCCTTTTCCCATTTTTCCGGTACTCTCAGCAATCAGTTGCTCTATCCAGACCAACAGAGGTCTAAAGGAAGTAGCCGTTTGCAATGTCATGATATTACACCCACGCTTTGCTGCATTCCCCATAATCATGCCGAGCTTTACCGCATCATGATGAATGTTCTCGGTGGATACTTCTTCTCCCGACCACCTTATTTCCTCGCAAAACTCCGATACTCGATTTGATAAGCGCTTTATATCAACACCGATTAGTCCAGCCGGAACCAAACCGAAATAGCTAAGCGCAGAATAGCGGCCACCTATGTTTGTGGGGTTGGTAAAAATTTTCCTGAAATTCGCCTTCTTTGCCTTTTCATGTAGTTGTGAACCCATATCTGTAATCACAACAAAATGATCCTCTGGAGAGTCAACCAGTCCTTCCATCTTTTGAAAAAAGTAGGAGCACAAATCAGCAGTTTCCCTTGTGCCCCCGGACTTACTTGACACGATGACTAGGGTTCGAGATAAATCACCCTCTGCTTCTTTTATTTGTTCAGGGCATGTTGTATCGATGACTTGCAAAACGGGATAGCCCGGTTTGGGCGGAAACACCGATGAAAATACTTCAGGCGCTAAACTGGAGCCCCCCATCCCCAAGAGAACGATGCGTTCGAGCCAAGGAAGTTCAATCGTATCAGCGACCCAGTCACAAATGCTTTCCACATGATCCTGCATCCACTTATCAGCATCAAGCCAGCCCAATCGGTTTTCTATGACAGAGTACTGACTCGGTTCCACACCCCACAGAGAAACCTCTTTACCCAATAACTGCTTGATAATTCTAGGCTTGGAGCTTCTCATTGGGTCAAGCCCCGGATAACTGTTATTACATTAGTTGAATGGCTCAATGCTCATGACCTCTCTTGCTGTTTGTTGCCTTTCCTAACCACGGCTTTTTTCCCATTCATAAGCCGAACGGCAAATTGTTTCCAAATCATCAAATCTGGATTGCCAGTTAAACATTTTCTTGATTTTCGAATTGTCCGCGATTAACTGCGGCGGGTCCCCAGCCCGTCTTGACTCCATCGTCACTGAAAAATCACTGCCGCTCACTTCCTTAACAGTCTTCACCACATCTTTCACACTGAATCCCCTACCGTAACCACAATTCACAATTGTGGATTTACCTCCTTCGAATAAATAGTCCAATGCATCAAGATGGGCCTCTGCAAGATCCTCCACATGAATATAATCTCGGATACAGGTTCCATCAGGGGTATCGTAGTCCGTTCCAAAAATTGACATACCATTTCGTTTTCCACAAGCCGCCTCACACGCTACTTTAATAAGGTGCGTGGCTTCAGGGGTCGCTTGGCCAAGCGTTCCGCTGCTATGTGCACCAGCAACATTAAAATATCTTAGCGCAACAAATTCAAAGTCATCACCAGCAGCAAAGCCTAGATCTTGGAGAGTCCATTCGGTCATCAACTTTGATTTGCCATAAGGATTAATCGGCTCAAGCGTCACCGTTTCATCCACAGTAGCCGTGGAAGGAATTCCATACACTGCCGCACTAGATGAAAAAATAAAGTGTTTTACATCTTTTTGAATACAAGTTTCAATCAAGTCTAAGGATCCAACCACATTATTTTGATAATACTTGGCGGGATCCGCGACTGATTCGGGAACCACAATATGACCAGCAAAATGAACCACCGCTTCGATTTCGTGCTTATCAATGATATCGGCGACCAGTTGCTTATCCTGAATGTCACCTTCATAAAAAGCGACCTCCTCTGACACAGCCCAGCGATGTCCCGAATACAAATTATCCAGCACCACTATATTGTGCCCAGCTTCCAATAGTCTTAAAGAAGTGTGGGAACCAATGTATCCCGCACCGCCTGTCACCAAAATATTAAGCATACCTTCAATAAAAGTTGAATTATTTTTCTGATTAGGATTATATCATTCCAAACATATTGATACGACTGATCAAACAGATACCAAAACGCCCATCAGCCGTTTTTAAAAAATACACCGGCACTTCTGGAATATCAGTTTTTGAGGTCCATATTTTCACCTCCTTTTGCTTTAAAGTACCAATACCCCACACGCTGCTCTCGGTGCCCATGTATTGTTCCCTTATCTCCAAAAAGCACCGTTAGTGCACCTTGATGGGCAGTATTCAGCAACGGTATGTCTCTGCTCAAATAACGTTCGACCACAACATCGTGGGGATGATTAAATCGATTCAGGTAACCTGTACTTAGGAATCCGTAGTGAGGATCCACTGCATCCAAAAACACGTTTGTTGACGACGTCTTGCTCCCTTGGTGTGGTACTTGGAGAACCGTACTATGGAGATTCACTTCGGAACTCAACGCCAATTTCAACTCGGCCTCTTTCTCAATATCTCCAGTAAGAAGCAAAGATCCGTGAACAGAACTGACCTTTAATACGCACGAAGCATTATTTTTTTCGTACAGGCCTTCCTCAACAGGCCACAAGATTTCAAACCTGACATCGTCCCAAGTCCACGCTTGTCCATAGTGACAAAACCGAGCCCCATCAGTCGCATCCGGCACTCCCGCCAAAGTCTGCAATATCTCAAATTTTTCCTGAATGGCACCATATCCTCCGATGTGGTCATTGTGATCATGACTGAGAACGACTGTATCGATAACCGTCACTCCTCTGCTAACGAGATATGGATTTACGATGCTCTTCCCAGCATTCATGCCGCCAACGAAGCCCGGCCCCGTGTCATAGACGAGCACATGATTTCGGGTTTCGATGACACTGGCAAGTCCATGCCCTACTTCTAACATCGTGTAACGAAATTCTGCCTGATTGATTTTTTGAGGTTGTGTAATAAAAATGGGCAAAAGCCAGAAAGCCCCTAACCACCGCGGTAGAAAAACACTAGGAAGCGACAATAAAGCAAGGCCCAGGAATGCGCAGACAAACAAAGCGATTGGCTTATCCTGAATTTGCCAAATCGCGCCATTCAAACCAGCCATCCAGTGCAAAATAGGCCAAAGAAGGCCCATAATCCACAACGAAAACTCGAATAGCATTAGCGCAATGTATTCAAAACCTAGGGCGAACCCTGTGAGGCCTAGCAAAGCTGCTGGCACTACCAATAAACCAACCACCGGAACTGCGACCATATTCGCAATCGGCGCAACCAGCGACACTTGATGGAACATCAACAAAAGCAGCGGCATCATTCCTACAAAGATACCAATTTGGATTCTGCTCCAATCTACTACTCGATGTACGCCCCCCTCAATCAAGCCACTTGTTTCTCGTTGACGAACATCACGAAGACATAGAGTGATCGCAAAAACAGCCCCAAAGGACAACCAAAATCCGCTGGAGAGCGGGGCCAACGGATCGAACAACAAGATCCCAGACAAGACCAGGATCATTGTTTCAAAAATTGAGGGTCGGCGATTACTCAACGATGCCATTACAATGATGCCAAGCATGGTCAACGCACGCCTAGTAGGAACAGTCATCCCAGCCATGAGTGCATATAAGAAGGCAACGACAAAACCACAAATCGCACCCCATCGTTTTGCCGGTAGGACACACTGCCACTGACCTGAGAACCGCCAAACCCGAGTCATGACCCCTGACACTAGGGCGAATACGAGGCCTATGTGAAGACCTGAAATGGCAACAAGGTGGATCGTTCCGGTATTTTGCAATACCTGCCATTGTTGATCGCTCATCGTGCCGCGAATACCAACCAACAAAGCGGTCAGTATTCCAGCGTGGGAGCGATCGCCCAAATGCTCCTGGATAAACTCAAATACCGCCTCTCGCGATTTACCTATCTTCGCACTCTCCCCTTCAGACAATTGCCTACCAGGAGGGGTGTGCCTTATGTACCCTACTCCTCTAATACCCTGCCCAAATAGATAAGTTTCATAGTCAAATCGACCACCTGGGTTTTGATATCCGTGGGGGCGTTTCAAACGAACGGTAAGTTCCCAACTTTGCCCCAGTTTAATCTGTCTTTGGTCGTGATAAGCCTTTAGCCTGACCTTTCCGGGAGATGGATATTCGACTCCTTGATAGGATAGGGAGTCGATTAAGTAATCAAATCGTGTGTAGTGAGGGAAGTGCATGGGTATACTGGCGACCCTGCCAGTGACTAGGACATCCCTTTTCTCAATTTCCAAAGGAATTTGCTTTTCAATAAGGTTGGCAGCGAAAATATTTGCCCACACGAACCCAAGAGTTAACCACCACAGTGGAGCACACAACTTTTTCCATTTTTGTAGCAAAAAGGCAAGCAACGCAGTTACTAATAAATACGAAATTGGAGCCAAAACACCAAGCAATCGATGGCCCACAATGCCTAAACAAATAAAAAAAAGCGGAATTGTTAATGACTTCCGCCGATCATCAGGTAGTGTACCCTGAGGTCTGTAATTTATTTCTTTAGCGATGTTCGTTTGGCTTAGGCGAAGTGAGCGTAGCGAACGAAGCCAAAGCCGGTTTTTCTGGATTAGGTGTTGAATGTTGAGCCATC
>WLWI01001225.1_pt1 | contig 22449 bp, 35 predicted proteins | sample 6701501 | NCBI WGS metagenome assembly WLWI01 (sample SAMN12718690, study PRJNA515312) | sponge metagenome | isolation source: marine sponge | host: Mycale hentscheli | place: New Zealand: South Island, Marlborough, Capsize Point | collected 2014-11-01 | reverse complement strand
TATATATATATATATATATTACATATAATATATTAAAGAGAAGGACTCAGACTTAGTTGTATGTATCTCCAGCATTCCATTTTGTACACACCATTAATGTCACATTGTACTCTATATTATTATAAATATTATGAACATTTTTGTTAGAGTTTTATCTTCTGCAAGTCTCAAGGTATTTCATTTGGGAAGAGACTTCCCTTCTGCCTTGATGTGTGTCCCACTACCTTTGAAAAGCTGGACTTAATCCTGCGCAGCATGTGTGACAGTCTGAACGGTGAGCAGGGTAGCCATTATAGCGAGCTTGTGAGCGTAGGGGGCCAAACACCTCTGTCTCGCAAAGATGAAGAGTGCATTGCCGTGTCTGCTCTCAACCTCCTAAAACTTCAGGTAGATGTACAATTGTGGTGAGGGTGGCATTTATGCGAGTGTATGTCTCTAGTTGTATTCAGCGGACCTGGAGAAAACTCCTACCTCAGAGCTCGGCTTCACGTCCAGGCCGACTCTGTTTGCCTCTCTCAAGCACTGTGTGGTGGAACTGGCACGCAACACCAATGTCCTGCCTTCAGTGCAACAAGCAGCTCAGGCGGTGCTCAGGACAGGCTGGAAGATCTTGCTGCCCACTGTGTCAGAGAGAGCCAGTGCCTTGCTTCATCTGCTGCCGGTGGTTGATGGCAGTGACAATGGCAGAGAAGGTGATTAAAATAGTATTATCTGTCGAAAATTTACATTTTTTTCTTGGCTTTTTGGGTTAGTAATTAAGATGTGATTTGGTAAGAGGTTAGAGTGGGATCTCCCCCCCCCCCCCATTAATGCTATACTGATATCTTGTTTGCCACTAAATTACATTTAATCAAACTGATATTTTATAGCTTCTAATAGTCATGTCTTACCTTTTCATTTTTGTTACTTTCCCTTCAGTTTCCGAGTCTTCCATTCCAGCCGGGCAACAGTTCATGATAGACTTGCTTCTGAACAGCCTGATGGTGGAGCAGGATATGGAAGATGCTCTCCTCACTGCCATTGCCTATGAGATGCAGAACCCAGAGGATGTTCTGAAGAAGGTTGGCATGGAGAGCAATGTACCTCTGATGCAGCTTGTCAGCCAACTTATCACCAACTCCACTGTCAGACAGCTTGCACTGCTCAAGAGTGTAAGTTGCAAATCCACTCACAGTGACCGGTTTACCAGCACTTGTCTATGAGTACGTACGTCTGGTTGGACGGATCCAACCCATTCTTATTCCTGTTGTCCATCTCTACCATCACGTGTCCATGGGTATTCCGTTTGGGTCCCCACCCCACCCACTTATATTTGTGATACCTGTAGTCTTATCAACCATGGGACTATTGACAGTGTTACTGGACTACCCTCATTAATATTCTACTCACCACAGAACTGTAGTTGCAATCACGGACAATGTTTTGTGTTATTTGTCCACTGTCTATGACAAGTGTTGGACATTTTTTTGTTGACTTGTGTTTGATGTAGGTGACGACTAGTGCGGTAGCTGAGGCCACACCCATTGGAGCTGACCATGGTGATGTGGATGATAACATTCAGGAAGAAGCTGTAGGCGACTTTACTCCCACCAACAAACTCCTCCTCCTCTTCCAAAGACTGTTACTAGGCAATCTATATTCCTCATCCTTACCATGCTCCCCTTCAGCATCCTCTGCTGCTACTCCTCCATCTCCAATCTCTCCCCATCAACCCGAGCCCATTTCACCAGGGGTATTCCCCATCTCGGCATCCCGTGACCACACCTCCCAACATGCCCAAGGTGCTGTTTCAGTCCTCGTCAAGTACATTTCCCTACTTCATGGCCACATTGCCCAAATTCTGACGGAGGCTGTGGAGCACTCGGTGCACATTGGGTTTGTGTCCAGGGTTTTAAAAAGTGGCCCGGTAGCAGCGCTGCTTCCCAGTCTGTCCATTGGGCTGGTGCTGCTTCAGCTGAGGCTGCCCTCTCTTATGGTAGAGAGCAGGTGTCTGGAGCTCATGGGAAAACTCATGGTGAGCTTAGACAAGTTCAACCGGCAGGATCCTAACACTATCATTGAAGACAGTGAAGATCTGGCCTGGCCTGGCAGTGGTGAGTGGGTGGGAGGGGAAAGGGGAGGGGGGGGGGCTGGATTGAAATAGAGACGTGTGGAGTTAGTGTTTGTACTTGTTAACCAGTTGTGGTCTAGTTGTTGTTGTTCTTGTTATTTGTTGTTCTTGTTATTGTTGTTCTTGTTTACTATCTCTACAGAGGCAGTCATTACATCATCTCCTGATGACTCTGATGATTCTGATCTGCTTGTAATTACTCAAGAAGATCTGGACAAGCACAAGGAAGAAGGTGGCAGTTACGTGGCTGTGCATGGCCGTGTGTATGATGCCAACACGTTGACCCAACAAACACCGTGTGATGGCGAGAAGTTGGCCGAATGGGTAGGCAAAGACGCCAGCAAGGCCTTTGATGATCACCATACCAAGACTACCAAAGAGCAACTGAGCCAGTTCTGTATCGGGACATACAGAAAGGTGAATATTGGATACATGGGAATGAAATATAGTACATTCTATGAGGATTTCACTTGCCGCCAATCTTTGGAATAATCTCATGTGTTATTTTGAGTGGTATGCATAATCTATGCTAGTGTATTTATCATTATTGAAGGAGTGGAGCGAGCAGGATATTATTTAAGGTTATACATGAAAAATCAGGCATGTTATTTATGGTGTTTATTCTAAACTTATACCAAGTTAGTTCAGATACTGCAGCAGTCTGGGTGTAGTATTAAACTTGAGGCTGTTTATTTCCTAAATAAACATTTTGAAGTCACTAAAGCTGCCCAAGTTGTTGCTATGACATAGAAAACCCTTAACCAAATATAAGTTCAAAAACATGGCAATATTAATAGAGGAGAGCAAGTTTTCATGAGCTAGTGGTATTTCAGGTGGTAAGAAAATTAAATAGGGTTATGCATGACGAGCCTGTGTGGGAGGTACCCATACTGTAGAAAATTGAAGTAAAAATTTAATTTTGTAATTATTAATTGTCAACGGCTATTGGGCATGAAATAATTACTAAAAGATGTTATCTGATGTATACTGCAGGTGCTAAAACATTAATTTTAGGTAAACTAAATCATATCAAAAAAATATTTAGACAGCCGCTAGTCTCAATAAGTGATTTGCTCTGTTTTACAATTATTCATCACCATCATCATTTAATAATTGCTTTAGATTAACTGTGCTGTTCTTTCTCTCTGTGTAGGATCTTAGTTATGACAACACAGTGCTCCTAGACACTGAGCGAACTCTAGCGGTCCTGCAGGGTTTGCGAGCGTGTTTCATGGTTCAGGGGTCGCCCATCTTGCCTTATGAAGAAGAATGTGAGAAGCATCTATCTTTGGAGATATTTTCCAGCGGCATGGAGTCTGAACCACTTCCTTCTGCTCTCCAGCGGCACCCAGTTCTTGCAGTCAGTGGGAGGGGTCTTATGAGTGGCTCTCCAGATGTTAGTGCCCATGCTAAAGGCAGTCGGAAGCGCCCCTCCACGTCTGCTTATGCCACGTCCCGATCGTTCCTCTGCAGTTTGTCTTGTGGTGACACTCAGGATGAACGTGTGGCCACTTTCTTGTTCCATGTGCAGCGGTACTGTCGCCGTAGAAACCAGTACCTTCCCAGTGTGGATCAGGTGCCGGATCATCCGGTCGTGACGTTTGGCCATCTTTTTATGGCGTGTCTTTTGAAGATGCATGACCTGGTCCCCGTGGCCCTTAGCGTAGTGGAGCAAGAAGGACCTCCTAACAATGAACAAGAACCTGTCACGTCTCTGTTCCCTCCTTCCTTGGCTGAAGTCTGCAAGCTTGTGCACGACGCCAAGATATCTCTAATAAAAGCTCACCAGGAGTCACTGTGCTCATACGAGGAAGTTTGCCGAGACCCTATAGCTCGATGTTCTTTCCTTGTTGACTATGTGCGCTCACCTATGCTCAATGTTACAGGCATTCTGCACAAGCACCAGATTCAGGTAACTCTACCAAGCTACATCAGGGTATATTTTGCTAGGGACAGGGTTGGTGTATTTTTTGACTCCAGATTTATTTGATTGTTTGAAGAAATCAAATTTGGTCTGTTACATAAGGAGTTATTTTAAAATGCACACTTTATAGCTGCTGCGGTGTGGTTGTTGGCTTAATCTGTAGAAGTGAATGACTTTTTGTTTCCTTCCTGGTTCAGGGTGTGTCTTCACGCTGGCGCTCTATTGTGAGGAGAGCTCTTTTCAGACAGAAGCAGCAGCAGTCAGATGGTAAAGGGTCGGCAGGAGTGGGAGACAATGTCACGGACTCCCTTTCAGACAAACATGGCTATGCCAGACAGGCCTCAATGGAAACAGTGAAAATGAAAGTAAGTAAATTTGCCTCGTGTGTAGTTACTATTATTTTAAACCCAGGCATGAGGGCACAGTAACAGTAAGTTTCAGTGAGATTTTGTTTTCAGGCTATGAACTTAGGCCAGATGGATCCAAAAATTGCTGGGGGCCGGAAGTTTAAATGGCTGCGTGAAAAGAGAGGCGGGTCTCAGCATGCAACTCTTCAAGCACAGATTAAAAACTTTATCCTCATGGATGACGTGGACATCAGATTGCTCCACAAGAGTCTGCAGCGACAGGTAATGTTCGTGCTAGTGGGTTGACACTGGAGATACTAATTGAAAGTCTTGCTTTGCTATTAAGTTTAAGCTAATTCATAGGTGATGAGAGCCAGGTGCAGGATTGAGGGTATCCAATATCTTCATGAGATCCTGCAGCAAGACTCACTCCTCCCTTCTGTCAAGTATGCCATCAACTGCGGCTGGCTGGGTGTCGTGAGCGGATCAGCTGATGGGTAGGTATTAGCAACAAGTGAAGAAAATATCTAATTTGCCAGGCAGAGAAAGATAGTTAATTAGCCATGCATTTCAAAATTAAGGAGAGGACAGTATTGTACAACAATTATACATTGTTTTCCTTGAATGAGTGAGTTGAGTGAATTGTGTTGTACTCCTTGGTATTGTCTTCTGTACAGGAGACAGCAGCAGCCTATTGCCAAGCCCCATTATTTGTGCAATGTGGAGGGTGTGCACCCACTGCTGCGGGCTGACCTGGAGCTAAAGGTTCATGAACTCAATGATTTTGTAATCAAGAAACTCAGGAGTCTACTCTATGAAGCAAAGAAGCTAAGCCGGAGGCAGAGACAGGCTAATGCGGCTAAGAAGAAAGAAGGTACTGCATGGCTGAAGAGAAAGCTAGCGGACACTACCTGCATACAGTAGTACACCATGGGGAATCCCCTTTGTGCTAAGTGAAATAATACAGAATCTAAGTGTAACCCCTAGCGCCTGTGCAGTTTATTGATGTAATTGTTCAGTAAGGGATACATCACAGCTATAAAACTTAAAACAACAACAAAACAATTAGACTATTTTGATCGAGTATAAGCACAGTAGAGTATAGACTGAAGGACCAGCTTAGCTCACTTCATGCATTTATATATTGCATACTTATTTATTTATTTATTTATTTATTTTCTTGGTTGTTCACAGGTGAGAAATCTGTGCCTCTCGCGCCTTCTCGCGACCATGTGCTTGCCAGGCATACTATTTCTAGGTTTGTGGTATCCACACTGGGCATGCTCACTGCTGAACATGAAGCCATAGACATCTCCAAGCTCATCAACAGTGGCCTGCTAAGCCTTTCCCAATCTGTTGTTAAATTAGCAGGGACAGTCCCGTCTGCAGACCATGCCCTTTATGAGGAAGTTGGCCCAAACAAAGTCCCATACTTGAGGAGAGATACAGTTCAGGAAGATGATGACCAAGAGGGAGTGGCGGGAAGATTTCCAGTGGGGACTATTGTGGTTCGAGGCCCGGATTGGAAATGGGGAGATCAGGACGGACTGCCACCTAGTAAAGGGACAGTCATCAGTGAACTGAGCAGCAGCAGCTGGATGAGAGTGCAGTGGGACTCAGGAACAGTGAATTCCTATAGAATGACTAAAGATGGGAAGCGTGACCTGGAAGTGGCACCACCAGGTGCGACTGAGGGAGAGAGTAAGGACACTCCAGTGGATGTGGAACTGGTGGCAGGCATGGCCACCCCTTACCCAGCACTAGACATGGCGACCAGCATGATATTGCAGTGTAGCGTGTGTCTGTTGCGTAGCTTGGTGGTGGCTTTTAGTGTTCATTCACACCTGCTGCCTGACCGCACAGCCTCGCTGCTGTCCAATTTGCTGTATCACATCATGGAGTGCACTAAGAAAAAAAGTGAGTCCAAAAAAAATTTGAGCGAGTTTTATTGTCACATCATATGAGTTTGTTTTACAGAGGTCAAATTCACATCAAACTATAACTAGCATGTTATTTCATTTGTCCGTCTATCGATTTAGGAGTGCGAGCCAAGTCCAATATGAATATGGTTTCTGCTCAGGAGTGTGAGATGTGGGCTACTCTGGGCTTCCTCAGAGGCGTCGCCACACCTGAAGGTTCAGGGAGAGCATTTTGCAGCAAAAAGTGGGTGGAGCTTTTGATGAATGCCACCAAGAAATCCTCTCCTTTGTCTACCCATTCCCACTCCAAGTGCATGATCCATGAGGTATGTTGTATTGATTTAGGCATTGTATAGTTCTATACCAAATCTCCCTCCACGTTCAGGTTCTGACTTTGCGGCTTCTTCGCACGGTTCTTCCTTCCTGGGAGTGTGGCACTAATTCCAAGCAGCAGCGAAGGGTTGTGGAGGATTTGTTCTCCTTGCTGGGCCAGGTCCTGGTTCTGTGCAGCTCTCCATTTGTGTTCCACTCCACCAAGTCTGGTGAGTCATCTGCTGATCACACGGTGTGGGTGGGTGGGTGGGTATTGTTGGAGTCCTATAAATATGACTCAAGTTGTTGATGTATTGAGACATTCACATTTTATGACTACATGTCTTTTTTTTTTCTTTTTTTTTTCTTTATGTGCCTGTTTCCGTCTTCACCAGGTGAGCACAAGAGCAAGAGAATTAAATTCAATGCAGCCATGACAGCCTCTGAAAGTAGCACCATCGCTGAGGAGGTGGTGGTCCTGCTGAGGAGGCTCCACCCACTTCCTGCCTGGAATGACCTTATCAACAAGTTCATTGGTAGCAGTCTCCAGTGCATTCCTAACATCATCATGTTTTCTGCTGAAGACCAAAGCGACTCTGCGACCAGCACCGACTCCAAGGCCCAGGTGGGTGTGGTTCTGTGGATGCATGTTCTATGTACATTTCTTAGCACTGACATAGACTAACGAAATAGAAATAAATATACAACTACTGATACTTAAAACACTATATATATATATATATATATTACACTGGAAATCATCAACACAATTGAAATATCATTATGTTTGTGCAGGCTTAGACTCCTAATATAGGCATATGTATATAAGCAAAAATCAATCATCCAATGATGTGAGGATAACTTAAGGAAAGAGTTGTTTTTTTAAACGACACCGTAATATTCTTGTAGTTGAAGAAGGACGTGGAGAGAAATGGTCCTGTGTTAGCGGTCCTGACTGTGATTGGTGGTCTGGACTCTCGACCTCGGCTAGGTGGTATGGTACAACACGAGACTCTGGGAGTGGGAACTATTGCACAGGTGGAGGGCAAAGGAAAGACAACCGTGTTCTTTCATGAGCAGAAGAAGGCCAAGACTTGCATTCTTGCTACTGTGAAACCGGTGAGGATTGTGTGTGTGTGTGTTTGTGTGTGGTTGGGTTTTTTTTTTGTGTGTGTTTGATGTAGTAAGTTCTCGGAAGTGCTTTCTTATCTTAGTTGCACTAAAATGGTCTGAAGATTAATCATTGGGCGAGCTGATAACATTGTGCCAGCATGAAAGATAGTGTGTGTGTGTGTGTGTGTGCGTGTGTGTGTTGTGTGAGTAGATTCCAGTACTCAGCTTCCAAGTAGATCAACTACCAATGAGTGAGACAGTGATGGGTATATGGAGCTGTCTTGTTCGTCTGGCTGGAAACTCTGCCCTTCCTTCTAGAGAGCAAAGCTCACTCTTCCAGCCACCCTCTTCTAAAAAGCTACCCAAAACCACTCTACCATCACTTCCCGAGGATGAAGCCCTGGCCATGAGTGAGTGAAAGTTCTCTTCTGATGCCTGAATGCATTTAATTGCCCTTCTTTCATTCATTCATTCATTCATTCATTCCATCCATTTATTTATTTATTTATCCAATATAGAAGAGACCATATTTATTCCACTGCTCCGTCAGGAACAGATTAGGCTGGGTTTGTTGAAGGCTGCTCGTATCCTCTTCAGCCAGAAGGAGAACCTCAGAGAGATAATGGCTCGTCCTGCTTCTGCAGAGGGTGACCAGTTCAGCCTCTTTCAGCAGCTGCTCAGTGCAGCCACTAGACCATCGCCCATCAAGGCCATTTTCAGCAGGGATGAGCTGGAGGTACATTGCCTAAGCTAGTGTTTTCATATTTATTCTTAATACCTTTTTTTAAATAGCATAAAATTATCCCTGGATTTTTATTTGTTACCCGTTTTGTAATGATCCTAGGCTGCGGCAGTGTCCATGTGCCAGTATCTTGCTTCAGAGGTCCATAAGCCATTCATTGAGATTCCTGCAGCAACTGTCAAAGAAACAGAGGACCCTAGAGCAGCCAGAAAGAAGGTTCCGCCATCCAAGAAGGCTTCAAAGTTGACCATGGGATCCGGACCTCAACACAAGGCTTCTCCATCTGCTACTAAACCTGACCTACCCCCTCCAACTCCGGTAGTCTCTCAACTCATGGAGATGGGTTTTAACAGACGGTACATTGAATATGCCATTCAGACCACCGGTAGCACCAGTCCCGAACGTCTCATCAATTGGCTCATTGAACACCAGGATATTGAAATTCCTGAGGGGAGTGTGGTCTCTCCAACACCCGCAACAACTACTGCGACCCCTGCAACTCCTTCCTCTAGCGATTCGACTGCTAGTAGAGCCAGGCAAGCTGACACTGATAGCTCCTCTGACACAGAAGATTCAGGGGAGGAAGAAGTGGATGACATGGAGGGAGATGGAGGTAAGTTTGGCCCTTTCCCCCCGATACTAAATGTACATACATAGCATAGAGAGAGGAAAAATTGCACTTTCAAGAATTATTATTTTCATTGAAGGTGCAGGAGCGAAGGCTTTTAAGAAGCGTGAGGACTTCAGCAGTGCTGACGACTATGCTCGCTACATTCGAGACAACATTTCTGTGGGCACTATGGTCCGCTGCTGTGAGGGCTATGAGGAGGTCCAGCTGGGAGACGTGGGCAGGGTCATGAAGGTGAGGTGTCGCTGGGGAGCAGGTGGGCAGGGTCATGAAGGTGAGGTGTTGCTGGGAGCAGGTGGGCAGGGTCATTAAAGGTGAGGTGTTGCTGGGAGCAGGTGTGGAAATAGTGGTTCTAATAGATATAGGTGTGTGGGTGTAGGTGGGCGGGTGGGTGTGTAGGTGGGCGGGCGTGAGGTATAGCCATTTGCAGAGACATGTGAGTTGGAGTAGTTGTCTTGATAAATCTCTAATGAAAATGATGCATCAGCAGGAAGATTGATGAGCAAGGATGTATTTAGAAGATGTCATTTATTGTTGATGTAGGTGGATAATGATGGACTGCACGATTTGAATGTTCAAGCCAACTGGCAGCAGAAGGGAGGCACCTATTGGGTTCGCTTTTGTCACTGTGAACTTCTGGGAGACATTGATGTGGCAGGAGTTATGACTTTCAAGCCAGGGGACAAAGTTCGTGTCAAACATTCCGTTGGAGTTCCAAAGTGAGTTTCACTGTATCTCTTTTAGATCTTTATCATTGGATTCACTGTTGCAACTTGGGTTTCAACTTTAGATACAAGTGGGGATCAGTCACTCACCAAAGTGTGGGCATGGTTAGAAACATTAACAGGAATGGAACAGATGTCTGTGTAGATTTCCCAGAGCAAAACAACTGGACAGGTCTCATTTCTGAGATGGAGCTAGTTCCTGGTATTCACCCGCGACACAGGCAAGCTGAATGAGGTACATAATATTTCATTATTTAATTTCTTCCTCCCTTTAGGTGTGATGGGTGCAGCATGTTGCCAATTGAAGGTCCTCGGTTTCATTGCCAAGTCTGTGCGAACTTTGACTTCTGCCAAACTTGCTTCAACAAAGGACAGTCCCACAACCATGCGTTTGAGCGTGTGGATGACCACGGTCAGAGTGCCGTGTACGTTGGATCGCCTCGCTCCAGAAAGAGAGCGCTTAAGTATGCTCTTACTTCTGCTCCTTGCCCTCATATATATAGCTTATTGTCTTGTTATTGTGTTGTTATAGACGTAAGAAGAAGAAGATTCGTGGAGGCTCAGTGGTGATGGAGTGGGATCAGATTGTGCGACACATCACGGTGTCTTCCAACGAGGACAGTGCTTATAAACTTATGGACGGCAATCACAACACATGCTGGCAGTCGAGTGGCACTCAAGGAAAGGTACAGAGACAGCTACAAGTTAAGGTCTATTATCAGTGTGTGTGTGTGTGTGTTTAGCATTGGATACGCCTAGAGATCCAACCCAACATTCTGGTGGAACAGCTCTCTGTCCAGGTGGAGCAGAGTGACAGCAGTTACATGCCCAATGTTGTGGCAGTTCTGGCTGGAAGCACTGTAGGTGGACTCAAGGAGATCAAGCATGTCACTGTGCCCACTACAGCCAGAGAGTGTGTGCTGGTTACCGGAGTGACAGAGGTGAGTCTTGTGGTGACATGACTGGGAGGGTCGTTCAGAAAATGGGTGGTTAAAATGTGTAGTTTAAAGCCGACTAAGCTGTACTATTTAATTTTATTGTATTTTATTTATTTTTATTTATTTATTAAATTTTCTTATGCAGTATTATTCCATAATGGAGGTATCCATCAAGTCTTGTAAAAGTGGCGGCATAGACACCAGAGTTCATGGAGTGAGTATCATTGGTCGAGTGGACATGAATGAGGAGGAAGCTGCGGCCAGCTTTTCCTTCCTATCTGTTGAGGAAGTGGAAGGAAAGGAGGTGGGGCTTATTCGGAGGCAGCGCAAGATAGACGAGAATCAATTCAGTGATGGGAATCCCTTCAGAGTATTTGTGTGGGGACTGAACGACAAGCACCAACTAGGCTGTGTGCATTCTGACAGCAAGGTCAGTTCAGAGTGGTGCTAAGGATTGTTACTATTATTATTGTGGTTATTATTACTATTATTATTGTGGTTATTATTACTATTGTTATTGTGGTTATTATTACTATTGTTATTGTGGTTACTATTACTATTGTTATTGTGGTTATATTATTGTGGTTGTTATTATTATCGCTAGTATTGTCATCAATTTTTACTACTACTGCTGCTTTTTTATTATGCTGTTGATAGTAGAATTGATATTATTATTTCAAGTGGTGTAGGATACTGGTGATAGTGTATCTGTTCTACTTCCATCCAGCCTTCTCAGTGTTCTTATATGAAACTCATCTCTCTTTTCTCTCATGATTTAATAGTTTTGAAATAGTCCTGAAGGCAAAATGATGACTACTTTCTCAGTATTACTGAACTCCACAGATATCTCTAGCAGTGCAACTTTGGTAGCTTTTCAGTTATAAGGTCTTTGTTAACGTCTTCGTGCAGATCAAGACTCCAGTGGAGAACAAGGCACTGGCAAAGCTCCATCCAGTCTATATGGCCGGAGGCTCCAAGACACTGTTCGTCGTGTCTCAAGATGGGAAGGTGTACTCGTGTGGGGAAGGCACCAGCGGCAGGCTAGGTGATGGAGGTGTGGCAGATGTGTCCTCTCCCAAAGTTCTAGCGGATCTGAGCATGTACGTGGTGAAGAAAGTGGCTGTGAATGCAGGCAGCAGACATGCCTTGGCCCTCACTGCTGATGGCAAGGTGTTCTCTTGGGGAGACGGAGAGTATGGACAGCTGGGGCACGGAGATAACAAGTATGTGAGGCGATACGAAATAGTGGGTGTGGTCTCTTGGTGAGATAAACGATCATGTTTGAGGTTGTCAGGAAGTATATGCATAGTATCCAATTATGCTGTCCTCGTGTGTTTAATATTAAACTATTAACCCTTTCGATGCCAACTTTCTTCAACACTTCGAGCTTCTTTTAGAATTCGAATTTGATTTTTTGAATTTCTACCGCAAAGCAGCCACAAAAATCATAAACAAACCAGCCGGGCATCCAAAGTAGATAGCTAAAGGCTTATGACAAGCAAAACAAAGCTTCTGAAAGCCTGAAAAATAACTGGAATCAGTCCATCTTACTACAAGTTTCAAGGAGACTCCGAGAAGCTATACCGGTCGATGGCTTGTGATGTCTGGTAGGAAAAACTTGATCCATATTCTTCCTAAATGCTATGGGACTCTCTATAGGCTTCATACTTTTCTATTCTGAGTGTTTGATGTTTATAGCCACCAAAAAACTTGGGTGCTCAGCGTCCTGGAAATTCTCGGTCAAAAAATTTCTCGATCTCTGCTTTCTAACAATTAAATAAAATATGCAACTTGCCCGTACGAGATCAAATTAATTTTAAGTAAATGCAACACCTCCTCTACGTATAAAAAAGAAATAGCGTAGTAATCTTGAATACATTTTTTTTTTAATTAGGAGAACGCGGGCTTGTCCTTGCCTGCATATATGCAGTGGCATTGAGTGAGTGAAACAATTGCTGAACAGTTGAACATTCTGTATGTATGGATGCTTGTACACATTGTACATATTAAAAGGGTAGAACATACTGAAATGTGGTAATGATAAATATTTCGTAATGTGTGTTTAGGAACTACCACCGCCCCCGCATGATAGAAAGCCTCCAGGGTAAGCATGTGAGGGAGGTGTCATGTGGGAGTGGCCACAGTGCTGCCATCACTACCAACGGGGAGCTATACACTTGGGGACAAGGAGACCATGGGAGACTGGGTCATGGAGATGATGCCAGTCAGGCCAAACCTAAACATGTGAGTGTGTTTACTCAGATACTATGAGGGGTTGGGTTTTAGATTAATAGCCGGCCAGGTTAAGCCTCATTGCATGGGGTAAAGGGTAGTCACAGGAAAGTGGCCCATGGAAATAGTGCCTGCCTACCAAGCCTAAACATGCAAGTGTGCATACGTTGGGTGTGGTTAGCACATAAATGTGTTGCTCGCCAGGTGGAGATGAAACACATAGGTAATTGATGAGGTAAAGTGTTGTTGGTTTGCTCTTTCAATAATGGACCGTAAAAATTGGCATTACTGCTGTTGCAGCAATTTTTATTCATACATAACATGTGTGTAATGTTGTCTGCGTGCAGGTAAAGGGTCTGGAGAATTATCGCATTGTATTTGTGGCTTGTGGCAGTCGAGATGCCCACACTCTTGCTGCCTCAGAAAATGGGATACTGCTAGCATGGGGTGATAGCAGCTATGGGAAGCTGGGGCAAAAGGGATTAGTGGGAAGTTCCCTGAAACCTATCAAAGTGAAGGACTTTGGCAAGGAAGGCATAGCTCAGTTGGAATGTGGTATACAATTCTCTGTGCTACTGACAAAAAATGGCAAAGTGTATACTTGGTAAGTCAACACTTTACTCTCTTTATATTTGTTCAAGGGTTGGTTAATTAATTCTTTCTTCTTTTTTTTTTTTCTTCTTTTTTTCTTTTTTTTAACCTACCTGTATTTTTGCCCTTAAATTTTTTCTTTTCTTTTTCTTTTTACCTACCTGTATTTTTCCCTTAATATGATGCAGGGGCAAAGGTGATTATTACAGGCTAGGTTCAGACAGCAGCAGTCATGTGATAGAGCCACGCCCAGTGGAGGGCATGACTGACAAGGTTGTGCAAGTGGCAGTGGGGGCCATGCACTGCTTGGCTTTGACAGAGAAAGGAGAGGTCAGTATATTTCGTGTGTTTGCATTCTTTCTATTCAAGTCCTCAAGCATTTTGCTTGGCAGGCACTTAGCTATAATTGAATATCTTTATTCATTTGGTAAATTCCTTTTTTAATTATTAATTTTTACATGCTCTATAGGAATGATCTCTAGAATTTCACTTCCCCCCTCTCATTTAAATCTCAATAATGCTATGTGATTATGACTTCGTTTTGAGCTACTCTGTTATGTTGGCCTTATTCCTTCTGTCGGCAGGTGTATTCCTGGGGTGATAATGAACACGGCCAGCAGGGGAACGGGTCTGCCATGAGCAACAAGAAGCCGCAGCTCGTGTCATCTCTAGCCGACCACCACATCACAAAGATCGCCTGTGGCTCCTCCCACAGCATTGCTCTCGCTTCAGGAAAGTCTCCAGCCTCAGTAGAGTATACCCCTGTCCCGTTTCAGACGGCTCACGATCCTCTGGCAACCTCCATCATGTCCTCCTCTTCATTCACTGGCCGTGCTAAAGATGACAGACCCCATTCCCTTGTGAGTGACATCAAGAGGCCGTCTCTCATCAAGATCATCTTGTCCTTAAAGACTCCCCTGAAGCAGCAGGAAGCTTTGGCCCACGTGCTAACGGCCCTTCAGATAGCTTATGCCAGGGATGCCATCGTTAACTCACTTGGAGGCGTGGCATCTGCCTTCCAAAAGCGCAGCATAGAAGAGGAGAGAGTGACAGCCGCTGATATATCAGCGTCTGTGCCCACCTCTCCTAAAGGTGCTGCAGGTACCCTGGATCTGTACAGTCCTACCACTGATTCTATAGCCCGTCAGAAGATGGATGAAGTTGTAGACTTCACCAGCATGCTGACTGTGGAAGATGCCCGTGTGATGGTGGACCTCCTCAAGCTAGCCGTTGCCAACAGAGTCGGGGAGATGGGGAGGGAGAACCTGGCTGCAGTGTTGACCACTATGGCCAAGGCAAACCCAACTGTAAGCTCGCTCGTTGACGATGGTTGAGCATTTATGTTTGGGTATAGCTTAGGCTTTTTTAAATGAGGGGAAAAAATGCTTTCGTGAGCAATAGATTCGCTACGCCTATTCATTTTAGGATTGTATGTGGCAACCATAAAAAATATCCATGTATCTATGCTTGTTTTACTGAAGATGAATAAGACAGACTCGGTACTGCTCACTGATTTTTCTCATCATTTGCTAGCTAGCTAGCTAAATAGCTGCTTACCTACCACCACTGTGCCATGGGCTCACCATTAGTACATATAGATGCATCTTATTTCTGTTTATTGATGGTCTTATTTATGTCGACACTTAGCAATCTGTTTAGATGTGTGATGTGTGGCTGCTTGCAGTTTATAGTCTATGCTTTCCTCGTAGGTGGCCGGGATGCTCATGGACTTGTGCATTAGTGAACTAGAATCAGTGTCCCATGAGCCCCAGAACGAGGCAACAAAAACTGTCATCCAGGAAAGTGTTCATCCTTACCCAGACAACTACACCGACACCAAGACCGTCAGGATTCCCGGAGCCGATGCACTGATGATAAGTTTTGATCCTCAGTGTTCTACAGAGCGGAGACACGACATTCTCACCGTCAAGGATGCCGGTGGGGCTGTCATAGCAACTAGATCAGGGAGAGATCTCTCAGATTGGAACCAGGATGTTAGAGTTATTGGAGAGGAGATTACATGGACATTCAAATCAGATGGGTCCGTGAATGGGTGGGGTTTCAAGTTTACAGTCCACCCTCTGATGCCGAAGAAGCTGTCCATGAAGACTCTCTTGTCTGACCGAGCCCTCCAGTCGCGACCGTCCGTTGACTTGGTGACTTGTCTCCTGGACTTCCAACTCGGCCGCGTCCCAGGCAGGGAGACTCTGAGCCAACTAGGAGCTGCCCTGGCCTCTTGTGCCCAACTCAATGTCCTGGAGGCCTCTCAGAGAATGTGGGCTATAGAGCACCTCAGGAGACTGATTGACATGGCCAGCAATGTGCCGTTTGTAAGCAACGTATGAGCCTGCCCCTCTTTGATTGTTCAATTAAATATCTGAATATAAACAAGTCTAATTTATCCCCTTTTATCTTTGTTGTTGTCTTGTATTTATTAGTCTGGAGGGACCATGGCTTCCCTGCACACACTGGTGCAAGGCTTGCCAGAAGCTCTACTCAAGCAGTACAGCTATGAGACTCCTCACGTCACTGGAGGAGCTCAGCTCATGCACAGTCCTTTCTTCCAGGTCAGTAGCATCTGATACATGCCTAGGAACACACCACATGTTAACTGTATGGTGCACTGTTTGTTTGTTTGTTTGTTTTACCACATTGTTGTCTTGTGTAACTTGTTGGACTTAGTATGCAATTGTTGTGTGCTATTGTCTGCTAATTTGTTTCTCTGTGCGTGCTCTAGTCTATGGTGGGCCTGGCGTGTGACTTGAAGCTGGACACGATGGAGTGTTGCGAAGATGGCACCAAGTGGGCGTGGTTTAAGCAGTATTGTATATCAGCCAGGATGGCCAAGTCACTTCAGAAGAGAGCTTCCATTCCAACAGAGTGAGTACAATAGACCATTGTGGTCGAGTCCACACTAAGCCAGAATACATGTATGTATATGCATGTATGTATGTATGTATGTATGTATCTGTACAACAGTAATAACTTTTATGACGTGCATACCTATTTTAGTATGGTAGCAATTTTGAAGATTGTAGTGTCCACTTGTTGCAGATCCTGTCACGTATTGTGTGATAGATGTCTTCACTTGTTCCTACGTATGTCCTGTATTCTCACAGATGCCTGAAGGAAGTGAACGAGAGAATCGAGTCTTTGCAGCTGCCCCCTGGAATGGCTGTATCCAACCAACTCCACGAAGACCACGATTTGTTCAAGGAGATGCACGATGAGCAACTTTTGCTGTGGACTCAGAGGTTAGGGGTAGCAGTTAGTCTGTTCAAAGAAGAAACGTTCATTGTGTCAAGCAAGATAGAATCTTTGTGATCCAGTCACAAGCATCTTCATTTGTGCTATGAGCCTTGTCAGTAGAATATGCAAGCTATTAGGAATTATACACAACACAATTTCCAATCTGTTCATTGTTCTTCCATGCAGGTATCCCAAGGATTGGACTATTCCACTGGGCAATTCATTCTCCATATACGGCTGGGGCCATAACCACAGAGGCCAGCTCGGCGGGATAGAAGGCAACAAAATCAAGGTTCCTAAACTGTGCGAGAGCTTCTCAGAACTCAATCCAGTGCAAATCATCGGAGGAGAGCAGACCATGTTTGCCGTCACCAACGATGGGAAGGTCAGTAGTGTCTTGTAGTCTGAGCTGGTCATTTTGATCCTGCACATGCAATGCTTGTGATTGCAGGTGTTTGCATCAGGGTATGGAGCCTACGGTCGGCTCGGCATCAGTGGCACTGACAACGTGGCAAGCCCAACACTCATTTCGTCGTTGGTTTCGCGAGGGGCAAGTATCAAGAAGTTGGCTGTCCATTCTGGTGGCAAGCACTGCCTGGCCATCACTACGCATGGGGAGCTCTATTCCTGGGGAGAAGGAGATGATGGCAAACTAGGCATTGGAAACAGCAGGTACAATATAGCAGTGGATTGATCACTAATGATGCGATTTGATATACACTGTACATGCTTCTTCTTTTTTTAAGTCTTATTGATATTATTATTATTGATCATTATTTTTGTTTCTGTTGATAATTTGGATGTTGTTGTTGCTATAGTAATCGGGACAGTCCCCAATTAGTGGAGACCCTGAAGGGTAAGGTGGTAATGGATGCAGCATGTGGCTCCTCCCACAGTGCCTGCATCCTGGAAGATGGCAGTCTGTACACATGGGGGAAAGGCAGATACGGAAGACTAGGCCACAACGACCACGAAAACTCCAAGCTGCCCAAACAGGTATGGAAGAATTTGTTTGTGTGTATCGTGTGTGTGTGTGTGTGTGTGTGTGTGTTGGGGAGGGGCGTAGGAGATGTAATACCTGTGCTTGTGTATTGGGGCAATAACAGTTTATTTTTATTCACTCCCGCAACTGCAGGTCATGGCTCTCAAGCATGAGCAGGTCATATGTGTGGCTTTGGGGAGTGGAGATGCTCAGAGTCTGTGTGCCACTGCCTCAGGCAATGTGTACTCCTGGGGCGACGGGGACTACGGCAAGCTTGGCAGAGGAGGCAATGAAGGTTGCCGAGTGCCGAAGAAGATTGACAGTCTCTGTGGAAAGGAGGTTATCAAGCTGATGTGTGGCTCCCAGTTCTCCATGGCTCTCACCCAGAAGGGTCATGTGTACACATGGTGAGGAAGAAGGGTTGCACTGAGCTCCTATTCTTTTTGTGATGTTGTCATCTAACCGTGATGAGGGTTTAGAAGGTTTTAGTTTTCCAGTACTTCCTTGAAAGTAGGCAGAGTTTTGTACATGGGCTGGGATATTTACTGCCGTATTTTTTGTTATGTTGATGTTTTATTAAATTTAGCTTAATTTATGTGAGTAAGAATTATCTCTCTTCCCTTTTCTTTTTATCTGGTGTGTTTATTTTCAGGGGCAAAGGAGACTACTATCGGCTAGGTCATGGAGACGACTCCCACCAGCGCTCTCCCAAGAGAGTCTTGGGAGCACTCCATCACAAGAAAGTCGTAGACATCTCTTGTGGCTCGCTGCACTGCCTGGCCTGCACCAGCGACGGCAAGGTCTACGCCTGGGGCGATAACGATGAGGGGCAGATTGGAAACGACACCACTACTGCCTGTCAGAGTCCTCATGTATGCCAATTATAATACATTTCCGATAGCAAGCTTCATCGAGTACTATTTTTTGTAGGAAATCCACATGCCTGATAATGTCCACGTTGATCATGTGACCTGTGGCTCTGCCCACAGCATTGTGTGGTCTTCCCTGAGGAGAAAAATGGTGTGTCGACTTCCGGAGAAGACCCCCATAGAGTTCAACCTCCTGCAGGATCTTCCTCTAACCATCCTCCACAACAGGCTCGTCCTCCTGCACCATTTCTCCAACCTGTTCTGCAAGTCCCTGAGCCTGTTTGGGTTGTCATCAGGATATGAGGGGTCAGCAGAAGGGTTAGACAGACTCAGATTCCTCATCTCATCCAATGCCAAGGTAATCCCATAGCATGGTCCTTGAATAGGAAAGGAGGGGCTTGCTTGATGTTTTAATGTGTAGAATGTTTAACACACACACACACATACATACATACACTTGCAAATGAAACAAACAAGCTACTGGAGTAATTACCGCTTCTGTTGTCCGAGAAACTACAATGTGTATTCAGTCCATAGTGTGAATTTGTGGGATGTCACTCACAGTGCACAGCTTCATGGCCTAAAATTGACTAGCTTTTGCAGAAAATAAAGAAAAAAGTATTATATTTTAATTGTGTTGAATATTTTGAAGTTGCTGTCTTCGAGAAGCGCAGACAAATAAGTGAATGTAATACCTTCCTAAAATCAGTTTTAATGCGGGCGAAATTGGTTAAATAATAAAGAAGCTCAGCTAACACTTTTCTGCCGATTGTTACGCAGTTATTAATGTAACAAGATCATACTAATACGATGTTATAATGCCATCTTTGAATACCCTTATGTAAGTTTGTGTTCAATTATTGTAAGCATTGTTCCCTTCAATCACAGTAAAGCAAGTTTGATCTACTTATACAATCTATGCAGGAGTCAGCTTTCAGACGAGTCATCAAAGCCACTATGACACAAGGGAAGCAGTATGGCCCGTGCATTGAGCTCAACCGTATCCAAGTCAAGCGATCTAGGCGTGGACTTGAAGTGGACGGTTCCAAGACTGTGTTTGGACAGATGTGCTCCAAATGGAGCATCCTCTCCCAGGAGGACCTCATGCTCAACCAAAGGATCTGGAAAGTCAAGTTTGTTGGAGAAAGTGTGGATGATTGTGGTGGAGGCTACTCGGAATCCATTGCTGAAATGTGTGATGAACTGCAGAATGGGTCTCTGCCTCTCCTGATCCAGACGCCCAATGGGAGGGATGACACGGGCGTCAACAGAGACTGTTTCATCATCAACCCCAAGGCCACCTCCCATTCACACATCAACATGTTCAGGTTCCTCGGAGCACTGATGGGCATTGCAATCCGCACGGGTTCTCCGATCAATCTAGTTCTGGCTCCTCCCATTTGGAAGCAGCTGGTAGGCCTCGGACTCACGCTGGATGACCTTTCTGAGATAGACAGCGACTATGTCCAAGGTCTGCTCTACATCAGAGACAACCCAGAGAGTTTTGTTGGGATCGAATTTAGTGCACCAAATTCTTTGGGAGAAGCTTTCAAACTTCATCATTCTTGGACTCTCGTTACAAGAGAAAATACAGCAGAATACGTGCAGCTTTCCACCCAGTTTAGGCTGCACGAGTTTGATGTTCAAATCCAAGCCATCCGAGAAGGAATGGCTAAAGTAGTGCCTGTACCTTTGCTGTCATTGTTCACCGGGACAGAGCTGGAGACAATGGTGTGTGGGAGTCGAGAGATCTCAATCAGTCTGCTCAAGTCTGTCACGACGTACAAAGGGGTGGACCCCACTGCTCCGTTGTCTCGCTGGTTCTGGGAGGTCATGGAGAACTTCAACCAAACTGAGAGGTCATTGTTCCTTCGCTTTGTTTGGGGGAGAACCAGGTTGCCGAGGACGGCCAGTGACTTCAGAGGGAGGGACTTTGTGCTTCAGGTAAATGTTTGTATTTATGGAGTAGTCTAAATGTATTGTCAATACACACTAGCTTTTTTAAAACATTATACTGCTCATTGGTAATTTTATGCAAAATTGATACATTTTAGTGTTGTATTTAATAGTTGTGTGTGCACGTACTAGTCACATTATTAGTGGTTGACATATTTTAGGAGAGAAATTTTCAGTTCTTTTCTAAGTGATAAGCTTTCCCATGTGTGTTATTACTTGTCACTATTGCATTAGATTCTAGACAAATACCATCCTCCGGACTACTACCTCCCCGAGTCCTACACTTGCTTTTTCCTCCTCAAACTTCCACGCTACTCCTGCAAGCCAGTGCTGGAAGAGAAGCTTCGTTATGCCATCAACTTCTGCAAATCCATTGACACCGATGAGTATGCTCGTGTCAACCTTCAGGAAGGGCTGGTGATGGTGGGAGAAGAGGAAGATGTCACAGAGATAGAACCTTAAAGACCCCTCCCTGCTACTCAAGTTTATTAACTCAAGTTTCAACCCTTATTGCTACTGGCTTATTTATATATAATATAGATTACATGTTTGTTTCTTTATCATGATTCTATTCTATGATCCATCTGTCATTGTAATAATGATTTTTGTCCAATTCATTTTCAATACATTATTAAAATTCTATTTTAATGGTTTCAAAATACTATGTATGTTGCAGTGAGATAGACTGCTGCAGTCAACCATTGCTCTTGTTGGACTTCTTTGATGAGTCTTTATTCACCTTTTTGAATGGGTCACTCCACACCTTCATGCCTTAAAGAAGAAATTGTGAGTATAGTGCACACAGACATTAAACTATTACAACTAACCTCCTGGTTGTGTTTCTTCTAAAGGTACATGGTCTCTAATCCATTTTTGCTTTTCCCCTTTAAAATTGTTTAAAAATAAGAACTAGAAATTAACACAAAAAACCTTACTGTAGTGTCCAGGGTTAAGGCTAGGAAACAATACAGTCGGTGTAAGAGTTAGACACACCAAGGTAATGAGGCCACCTATTACTAAAAGAGCTTTTCCGTTTTTTCTTCCTGGCGCTGGTATACTCATGTTTCTCCAAATAGCATTTGGCAATGGTCGTTAGCTTATAATGCTAGGTAAAGGGTTTCAAAAATATTTTGCCGATGTCTTCTTCTGGCAAAAAACCGAACACTCTCCCTTCAGAATCAGTTCAGAGTGCTTCTGCCCGTTTATTCTTGAGTAATATTAAGAAGTAAGTTTCAAAACAGTGTGTGGACGAGTAGTAATGCCTTATCTGGTACTTAGGAAGCAAGATGCTGGATCGTACACTTGCCAGAAATGCTTGAAAAAGGGACACTTCACATATGAATGTACAGGGAAAAGGAAATATGTATATCGAGCTTCCAGAACCAAGACTCTAAAGAAACAAAAGTTGGAACCAACTCAAGCTATTGCAGCTGCTAAAAAAGAAAATGTAACAAAGAAGAAAGCGACCAAGTATGTCGAGAAATTTATTTTTGGATTAAAAATTTCAACATACTATGCAGTGTCAATCAATCAGCCATGCGTATATTCTATATTTAGTTTCCCCCTCTCTTTCTCTCTCAGGAGTAGGAACAAGTCTACCAGTGATGCTGACACAAGCAGCGACGAGGCAAGTACGAGTTCTGAATCGAGTGATGATGACTCGAGTTCAGAGTCCAGCAGTGACGAGTCCACAAACTCTGAGTCCAGTGAGAGTGCTGATGACTCTTCAGATTCCAGCGACTTCTCAGATACATCAGCCGACTCCTCAGACTCTTCCTCAACATGAATCCATTCTTTCTACTTCAACACCTT
>WLWI01001222.1_pt1 | contig 22477 bp, 19 predicted proteins | sample 6701501 | NCBI WGS metagenome assembly WLWI01 (sample SAMN12718690, study PRJNA515312) | sponge metagenome | isolation source: marine sponge | host: Mycale hentscheli | place: New Zealand: South Island, Marlborough, Capsize Point | collected 2014-11-01 | reverse complement strand
GGCAACCTGCAGGAAGAAAACCAATGCAAATTCAAATCAAACGACCCCAATGCAATTGAAAGTGTCAACATTTCCCCAGAACTTCGCTCGCTCGCCCAACCAATGCTACACGAGCATTTTCTAGTTATTCTGCTAGCATGAATCTCATATCATCCCAGTTTCTTACCAAAACGGATGACGACGACGGCAACAGCAACTACGGCGAGAGACGACCGCAACCGAACCGTCGCCAATTTGAAGCTATTACGTCATCATTATTGCGTCATACTCATGGTCAGGCCCCCGTATCCTACCAATCTGTGCTACGGAGTCAGTATTTTTGTGTGTAGTGCAGTAAACGTAGCACTTAGCTCTCCGTAAACCTGTTATTGTGGTAAGGGGTCTTATATCAAAGGGGGAGGTGTTACAGATGCAAGTAAAAACTTTGTTGGGGTTGTTTGGGAATATTTATAGGCTCTGCACCAGAGATATTTATTGGTTAGAATATTATTAACATGCTATACTCATCTAAAATACTGTATATGCTACACTCATCTAGAATACATGCTAGACTCATTTAGAATACATGCTACTCATCTAGAATACATGCTACACTCATCTATGCTAGACTCATCTAGAATACATGCTATCACTCATCTTTAATACATGCTACACTCATCTAGAATACATGCTAGACTGATCTAGAATGCATGAGTTATACCGTGTAGTACTTACAAAACACCTTCAACTTGTATATACTTATGTATTTAATTTTGTAATTTTGATAGTATAATAGGTGGTATGATTGGTAAATTCTGTAGTGCCGGTGTTACCTACGGGGCTAGGGCTAGGGCTAAAGACTTAGGCGTTTGTACAATTTCAACTTTTTTTTTGTAGCAACAGTTGTCCGTGCTATTCTAGTCTTATACAACAAGTGGTACAATATGTTATACAGCACACAAATTAAGTTATACCGTGTAGTACTTAAAACAAAACACCTTCAACTTGTATATACTTGTATTTAATTTTGTAATTTTGATAGTATAATAGGTGGTACGATTGGTAAATTCTGTAGTGCCGGTGTTACCTAGGGGGCTAGAGCTAGGGCTAGGGCTAAAGACTTACATGTGTACCGTTTGTACATTAACAACTTATCACTCATTTCACAATCTATAAATCATTGCCCACCATAAAGAAATCTTCGTACGTAAGGTTTGACACTTTAATGTACAAATACAGTTGAGAAAAGTCAATGAAAATAATATAATCTAATATTTTAAGAACACTTGAAACAGCTTGCAAAGTAAGATAGAATATAACTATGTAGTCAGCAAAGACTTCAAGTCCCTGGCTTTGGACTGAATTACATCATTGTCATGAGAAAGAAGTTCTTGTACAGCTTCCTGAAATGATATATTGGATAGCAGAGATTCTTTGATTTCTAAATAAATAAAAAAGAAAAAATACATCACAATTAAAACAACGAAGCAAAACAACAACAACAAAAAACAAAACAAAAAAAACAAAATTCATTTGTGAACTAGTGAAAAACAAACAAACAAAAAAACAAAACATACAAGTGGTCATGCTGTGGGTCACAAACTCTCAACATCTTAGCAATAAACTGTAAATGACTTCAGTTAAATGCAATTATTAATCCTTTACCTGAGTCTTTGGGGAATATTGTTGACAGTAAAACCATTGAATTGTTGAGAACATCCAGTGAAGACTTGGAATTTAACTTCGAACATATAACACTTGTAAATGTTTCTTTAATAGTTTTAATCACAGTAGAGAAAGTTTTTTCTGAAGAGAAAACGTACATGTAACAGAAATTCTTAGTTAGCTATAATATGTCATTACAATGTTAACATTAAATGCTAAAATGGGCACAGATATTCAGTCCGCTTGTATGTAGCTCATCACAAAAATGTTACACTGTGATTATAACCAAGCTGGCTGTTCAAACAAATAGTGTACATAGGGTTGGTGAGAGAAGCAAAGGAGACTGTTGGTAATAAATTATATCAGGCTCATTACTCAATAATTGTATTGTTATCTTCATTTTTTTTGTTGTAAAGTACCATAATTGTCACTGTCTCCTCTTGTAATCATTTTTTTGTGTGTATTGCATAATGAAAGAAAAAAATTTGAAGGGTGGCTAATTACTTGGGCTCTTATAAGGATTTACTGAAATCCTTTTTATTTCTTATCCTTCTATAATTAGAAGTGAGAGTAAACTATGAACTACAGCTTTGCTAAATGTCTATTGTTGTTGAACTGTTCTAATCTGACTCACCCAATCCAGCAACGACAAAGAGCAATGGTGCTATCTTCCGGGTCCATAATGCTTTTTACAAAGTTCAGGCATTTAGGTCGATATTACTGAATGGTCAACATGTTTATTATTTTGTGATCTTTTTATTTATCAAAACACTTTACCAACTTACGTAATTAGCAGCATGTGCGAAAAAGGGCTGCATGTACCATATAAATAAGCAAAAAATAAATAAATATTGCGGAATCTCGATTGTGTAACCCCCGTAAGTGTCTCGCTCGCTCACCAATCCAGCACACCATTATGAACATTCTCATATACATAGATGAGGCTACACTTTACTATGATATGCAAAACCTTCCTCACCATCAGGTATGCATGCTATGATATTCATAGCAATGAGTCCTTCACCAACGAGTACAGGTTCTGTTGAATGAACCAAATCATATATCAGATCTAATCCACCAGATTCTACAACTGCGTCACGAATATCTAACAGAGCCAGAATACAGAATCATTGTAGCAATTGATAATAAAAACCAATTCAAGTTGGGCTTTTGTGGACATTATTCATTGTATTTGCAGTGTATTCGTAAAGCATGATTCTTGCAAAACAAAACCACAGTGTGTATGCATGACCAGCAAGTTGTCCATCTGGTAATGCTAATAGCAATAATGATACACAGTAGGTACTACCTAACTTGCAAATTCTCATTACTATAATTTCTGGTACATAAACAACAAAATTTCACTTACCTTTCTCACTACAGTATTTTATAATTCCTGCTAATAGCCTTCCTGCCTCTATATGAACATGTGAAGTACTGGTGTTCTGCGTGGCAGAAATAATCTGGACCATTGCTGTTTTTGCTACACTAGAGCAGATACTGCCTACAAGATTACATAATTTGAATAGACACAATAGGGTTCACTTAAACTTAGAAATGTGTGAACAAATTATCCTGCACTTCTAATGGTACTTTCTTACTTTGCTTTTGTATCAATAGTCTGAGAATCCCCAAAGACTTAAAATGAATATGAGGAAATGATGAATTCTTCAAGCAGTGTATAGCAACATCCGCCACACCCATTGAAAAAAGATCCAACCTCAGTTCACCTAAAAAAATACACAAGGAGGTGTAGTTGCTGTTTCACAATGGCATTACAAATATCATACTAGGTATTGAAAAGTTCCTAAGGGCACTCAGGGCAGCGAAGTGTAGTTTACCTTCGTACTTAAAATACATTTCAAATGTGATGTTAAGCATTGAATTTATAAATCTGCCTTACTTCCTTGATCTCTTCAATTTTGGTTAGTGGCAGTAGCAATTGTATAAATCCACTCTTAAATAAATCAGTGCAGTTCCTGTCTGCATATTAGCAAGAAACATGGCAAAAATGTGATCAATAACATGTGATCCATTCAGACTATTCTTAAATTTACCTGATCGAGCAAAGTTAGCTACTATTATAGCTGCATTAGCCAAATGTCTCTGTTCTGATGATTGCAACCACTCTTTAGCTTTTAATAACAGAGCGCCACTTTCATAGAGTTTCGCCATGCATTTGTCTGAAATGCAAAAGACTTTAGAAAATACAAAAGGATTATCTAAGCATCAATATGGCTAACCATTTCCAAGTATAAGCACAACTATGTCAATCGATTTCTGGAAGTACTCATCTTGTCTATCCAGTAGATGTCTAACTAGCCCTTCATCTACAAGCTGCAAAAGTATTCTTTCATCATCTGAAAATAGATGGTGCATGAATCTTTAAATGTTCAACATTATTACTTGGTAGGTACAGTTAATACCTTTCTTAACAATTGATTCGATGATTTCTATTAACGGTTCAGTCATTTCACTGCTAGTAGCTAGCTCTGTCAAGAGCTTCGTTAATGAAGTGACATCTGCATTTACCACTTCTCCTGTAAATAATAAGAATAAGAAACAGAATACGAATATAATAATAAAAAAAAAAAAAGATATAATTTTCCATCCGAAGCTCCTCCCCCAACAAGCACACACACTCTCTATGTATTTCGCATGTGTTGCATGTATTTATACACTTACCTGATTCACAGAGAGCACTAAGAGCCTTTAATCCCATGTCTCTTATCGGACAGTCTTGCTCAGAACAAAGAAGTTTTGCTAGACTTTCTAATGCTCCACATTTTATAAAACTATCAGCCAGTTTACCTGAGGTCCAATCACAATAAAAATATGAAATTAAATGAAACGAACAAATCCACTAAAAAACAACAACAACAACAAAAAATTAACAATCAATAAAGCAGAAACATATTCAACAGTCTTTGTCTACTTGTTACAACAAATTTGAAACTAAATTACGTATCTATAATCATCTTACTGTTATTGGCACTAGCACTCAGATTGAGCAAACAACCACAAAGTACCAGCTTGTAGCGCTGATTGGAATTTCCTTCCTCACAGGAATCACAACATTTGCTAAGCAAAGTTGTTACACTCCTGCAAATATTTGCATCCAAAAATTTTTCTCGATTTATATCTGAATAAAAGTATGCAGCATACATCTTAAAATAAAATACAGAATCGTAGGAACAATATTCCTAAATAGCAAACAATAACAACAAAATAACCCAACAAATTCTTTTGAGTATTAGCCCTCATTAAAAAAACAACAACTTAAGTACGTATCCCTATTGAAGATGTATTCATGCTAGGAGACAGTTATTGTTAATTGCTCCAACAAATCACAAGATTGCACTAATATTTTACCATGATCAATACTAAGATTGCCAGAAGCACGCAGTATTTGGAGACGAGTATTAAGATCACTTTCGGATAAAAACTTAATCAAATTTTCTGGAAGCTGAGACTTTGAAGCTGCATCACGAAATGTTTCTAAAAACAGTGTGTGCATGCATATACAATATATGTATAACCATGTATTTAGAACTTATGAAATAAATGAGTGAGCGAGCAACTACTAGTTTTATACGTATAGTAGTAATATTATTTCAATAGCACAAATAAGAGAGCAAGCAGTATCTAGGTCCATCCAATCAATATAAATTTAATATCATTTTCATAGTTATACACCATAGATCACTAAATCTTGCCCACTAGCAAGCAAGCTGAAAGAGTGAATACGTATATATAAATAATACACATAATAGGATATAATATGTGCAGCATTTATTAATAAAGTGGAAAGCTACTTGATCATAAAAAAATAACAACAGTAAATATGTTGGAAATCAGAGAGCATCATTACACCTGTACTGTGTCAATTTCAAATGAATTTTGTTTGATCGGTTAGCTCTTTCATTATTACTGAGCTATTTAGTGAACCTATTAAGCAATGATTATGTAAATGTTAATTTAGGGGATTTCAGGGTTCCTTCCTATATGAATTCTGTAATAGTAGTTATCATGATTCTCTCTCTCTATGTATGTAGCTAATATCTTAACTATATCACTTCTTTGTACATATATAATATGCTTGCTTGGCTTCATGCTTAACTGTGCTAGTGTGTACTGCATCACTGAAACCGCGTCTTCTTTACTTAAGAGTCATAAGAGTTCATTGGTATTCAAGAGAAAAAATGGTTAGGTTTAGTAAATAAAAAGATATTTATTTATAGTGACCTCTCGCAGCTATTTTAGAGATTTGCTGCTAAAAAAAAAACAAGTACTGTAATTTTCCATACAAACTGTGTTGGGTAAGCGACTTCTATGAATACTAGTGATTTTTGGCCCTCTGAAATACTGATCCTATTCATAAGCATGAAATATAACGAACCTTCTCTAGCTAATGTTGCAGTTACTTCCCCTACCAAAGAAACCAAACTAGGAAACTGCAAGAAGGACAGAAGTTCTGAAACTGCATCCCCATCATTAACCTGACCTAAAATAAAACGTTGTGGGTACGATACTTCATTGGTTATATTGCTCGTACTATTCTGGTAAGACAGCAGCTTTCTTCTAGCCTGTTCACATTCAGCAATTCCAGCCATTCCCCCCACCGTTGAAGCCACACCCTTCCCTTGCTTGATGCGCATTAAATCGAGTTGAAAATGGCGGTGAAACTGTTGTGAAAGAATTAATGATACGCCTGCCTTCGAAAAGGGTAGGAAATAGATATATTCTTATTGGTTAGTGGCTCTCTTAGAATCTGTTGTATGTATATTTTCCCCTTAGTTATGCGTGGTTGCTTAGTATTGCAATTTTGGAAAATGAATGCTACAGTTACTATTATTTCAAACGAATGAAAATAAAAGGCTATTTTGTTGGTTAGGGCATGAGATTTGTTTCCTTATACATGTTCTGGGTGCATACTACAGGCGAATGTTGCCTTATATTTCTTGTGAGAGATTTTTAGAACTGCAATCACCAATTCATTGATTGTGGCATGTGATGCTATTGCTGCATCATTTTTTTCTGGGACATTCAACCACTTTAATATTTCCAATTATGTAAAGCATTATGGAGCCTCTTGTAATGCAGAAAGTGCTTCTAGTGTGATATAAGAGAGATTTTTAGTACTGCGATTCTCAATGCATAGATAGTGGCATTTAACACTATTGCTGCAATAGTTATTTCTTTTCATAAGCGCTCAACCACTTAATATTACTAGTACTATTGTAAAGCAGTATGGAGCCTTTTGTAATACACTACGCTCGCTCTTTGCTGTTTCAGAGCCAATGTAAATTGTATAATTGTACATGTGGAGTATAATTAATGATGCATGCTACATTGTAAAGCTATTGTATTACCTATGTGACACATTGACTATCTTTTTCTTGTAATTTTTGAGAGGCAAGTGATGCGGTTTAGATAATTCTGTTTGCTAGCTGTTTCTTGTTGGACTACAGACATCAATAAACTTTAATTCCTGAAAGACACTTCAACTGAGTTTGCTGGTCTTCTTCAGGTACAGAAAATAGCAAATAAGTGGAGTGAGTGGGTGAATGACTCAATAAATGATGAATGGCTTGGGCTCTGAGTACTAAAACATTTGTTATTTGGTAGTCTAAAAGATTGAGGATAAAGAACAGGTGAATAGATATGATAAAACTTAATGAATTAGACCAAAGGGTTTAATAGTGTGAAGTGATAAATATTAGAAACATCAAACTGGAACTAAAGTTCTTGCTTACTCTTTACATGAAAGTATCATTCTTTATTTGAATGTTTGTTGTACCTTGTAGTATTTTCCCTCTACAGCTAAGTCAACATAAATTGACATATTAGGTGCAGTTATCATTTCTTTTTTCAACAGATAATGTTATAGAATATTTTGAGTATCATTCTCCAGCAACTATTGGGTAGCTCAGCCAACGGAATTATGAGAGCACTAATCTATGTCAAAATTAATTATGCCTATATTTATTTATTATTTTTTTGTGAATTGCTATAATGAGTAGTAGCAGCCTTGTGTATAGGTCAATTACGCGTGTATGGATAAAGAATTTATATACTTTTTGCTTATAATTTTTATGCATATTATTGTAGCTTACAGCTCCTGGACATTTGTCCCTGTGTACATGCACTGATGGCTACCAAGAGACCCCCATCTAGTGATCCAGAAGAAGTTCCAGACAATAAAAGACATTGTTCCAAAGGTTCTGTCTCAGTAACTCTGTCAAGTGTAGGATCCCCTGTTCCAGCTACCTGTTCACCAGTGTCTTTAGTGATTCAAAGTGCTCCACTTGTCCACAGTCCTGTTCGCTATGTCCCACCGTTACAAGCAGGTCCAATTACTGTTCAACAGGGAGGTACTGACAGCTTGCTTCCTCCAGACTATGGTACCCCTAGGTCTAGTGTACTGGTCCTTGCTACATCCTCCCCAAATGTCTATTCACCTTCCACATCCACAACACTACCTTTGTCATCCTCAGCTTCAGTTTTGACTGGGACAGCAAGTGGGAATAGACAACCTGTATGTTCTGTGGATTTAAAGCCAGCTAGTAAAATACAGAGCAGTGTAAAGATTAGGACAAAAATATTGAAAAACAGGAGGGCCAAATTGACTGCTATTAAATTAAAGTATGAGGCAATGCTAAAGGAAAAGTTTTTTTTGGAGAATGGTGGTAATATGATGGAATATGTGGCATGGAAAAAGAAACCAAACTATCTTCGTGATGAATATTTAAAGAACTATTCTATAGAAAGTGGAAATTCACCAATTGCTGGTTCATCATTGCAGCCTCCTACTGTGGTGGGGTCTACACTAACTTCTACTAGTGCTTCTCTGAAGCCTTCAGAAGCTACGGTTTCTTTAGGTGTAACCTCCACTGTCAATACCTCTACAGGTGAAGATTCACTAGCGACATCCCAACCTCAAATTGAGGCACCACTACCAGCAAAACCATTGTCACTGGATGTATCAGCTGCACCTCCATCAGCAACCACTGTGCAGATCCCACTTTCAACTGTGTCTCCAGGACTCCATGTTACTCCTACCAAAGGGTTAACTCCTATATCACCTTCTCGAAGCATTTCTTTCCCGTCAACTTCTCCTAGACCAGCCACTAGGGCTCATGCTTCATTCAGTTCTGTTTATGAGAATTCCCATGAAGATATTGTGATGCGGGCTAGGCAGGAAGCAGAGGTTATGAAGTCCATATCAGAACTGCGAAAGGAAGGTCTATGGTCTGCTAGTCGACTACCCAAAGTATGTGAACCAGTGAGGATCAAAACACATTGGGACTACCTTTTGGAAGAAATGCAATGGCTAGCCACTGATTTTGCAAACGAAAAACGATGGAAGATTAATGCGGCAAGGAAGGTAATGATTGTAGTGGAGTATATCACTTGTTGTAACATGCTATTATGATATATTTTTAGTTAAGTCGAAGCATTGTTCATTTCCACAAAGAGAGCAATATGCAACAAGAGAAAACTGAGAAAGAGGATTTGTCTAAGTTGCGTAAAATTGCATCGTCCATTGCTAAAGAAATGAAACATTTTTGGGACTCAATACAAAAGGTACATGGATTAGCTATTGCTTAATTAGGTTGTGTCTTTTACCATGAATTTTCTTCTGGCCTCGATTAATACCTAATGATGTAGATTGTGGAGCATAAGCATCAGTTGATGTTGGAAGCAAAGCGAAAGAAGGCTATGGATTTGCACTTAGAATATATTGTTGACCAGACAGCAAAATATTCAGATTGGATTGCCAAAGATCTTGGTCAGCCTATTAGTAGCTCCAGCAGCACTCGTGTCACTCCAGGAAGTGTGGAAGGTTAGAAATTACATGCATGTACTTTAGTGCTTGTGTGATGATGACCTATGTTGAATCTGTGTGATGAAGTGTAAGAGACAAGTAAAGTGTGTTCACTGTAAAATTACATGTTACCCTATTTTCTGGAAGTGTCTTCATGCTGTATATTTACATTTCCATTTTAATAAATAACTTTTAGTCAATAAAGACAATCTTCAACGAATATGTTTTTCAGTAGTATATACATACGTAGGTAACATTTGATACTAATGCTTGTTTTAGGCGAAGAAAATATATTGTGTTGATATTTATGTGTAGATTCTGATGCATTCTTAAGTCCTCCAGAAGAAAGTGATGATGAAAATACGATTGATATTGAAGAAAAGACACAGATACAGGTTATATATATTATTTTATTAGTAATTAAAAGGACTAGCAAGTACCCCACCACATAGTGGCGCTTGACTTATTACAAAGTAAGAATGCAGTAGCACAAGTTATCCGGTTCAATTATCATTCTCTACAATTGGTTAAGGTTACATAAGTTTCCCTCTCCTGCTCTCTTTTTTCTGAACTATCTGAGCTTTTCTTCTATCCCACCACTCCTTATCTTCAGCTCTTCTTTTTTAGTCATGGCGCTCTCTTTTCCTTTGTCTATCTCTCATGCATTTCTGTCCGACTTTGAGAAACTTTTGTCTTCTATTTCGCACTTTAGCCTTTCTTTTGAAAATCAAAAAGGAAGCTGAAAGTACGGAAGAGAAGGTAAAAGGAGGTTAATTGTAACTTAAAAGCGGATGGAATCGGTGAGGGTCTATTCCACCTGCTTTTTAGTTATAATTAATTGCTCGCCTTTTTACCTTCTCTTCCCTTCCATTTTAAATCTACACCGCCTTACCTTGCCAATTCCATCCGCTTTTCAGTTGCAATTAACCTCCTTTTACCTTCTCTTCCGTATTTTCAGCTTCCTTTTTGATACCTACGCCGCCTTCCATCGTCTCTATTGCACCCGCATTTTAGAAATAACCGGCACGTTCTACAGAATGTGACGACACTTTACTTACGGTAAAGAGACGATGCTTTACCAAACTGTACCAAGCTCGTGAATTATTCATAAATACACACACCGTCGTCAGTCATCATTGTCGTTACTGACACACAAGCGTATTATTATATAGATTGATTATATTTATACAATTTGCTGTTGCTAGGAACAATATCCATAACTATCTTTTATCTTTATCATTAGGAAAGGTGCAATAAAGGATTGATGCACACAACAGTTGAGAATCTCTGTAACAACTTTTAGCCTTACATTTAGAAACTTCCAAATCAATGCTGATTATGCTGACAAAACAAAATTATTAATGTATAGAAACAAAATTAGGGGTTTATCTAAAAAAAAAAAGTATGGGAACAAGAAAGTTTGATACAAGCAAGCACCAACTTTTTGTCTCATTGTGCATCATAAATCACTGCATAATGAGATTAAGTTGTGCTTACTGTTTGTAACCGGCATAGCTAATCCTGCATTGATTTAGGAATGCTGAGTCACACAATGAATGTGTGAATAATGCTATATTGGACGTACTAGTAGTGGTGTGCTTGTGCAAAAATGGAGAGTAAGCCTACCTAGCCTAATGGGTTTCATTGCAAGCAATGTCTTGGAAGTACTTTTCAACGACTACAGCTACTTCAATTTGCATCTAATCTTCCTCAAATAACAATATATATATGTACGTATGATTTATATCATACATGACTATGTGAGCGGGTCTGGGAAAAGGGACCTTATGGCGCAAAAATTGAAATTGAGATATAGGCTCCAGAAGTAAGTCATCGGAAAAATTCTTTCTTTCTCCTATTTTTATTTTTTGCAGAATTAGTCTTAGTGACCCTTACTCTACGTCTATGCCAAATTTCAAATGTCAAAACAGCTTAAAAGACCCCAAGTGTGCCGTGGAAAGACAAGCTACTTTTTATTCTCTCTCGTTCTCGAAGTACAATAAACGGGGGATGGGCGGAGTTTCAAAGAAGCAACTAAAAACACGGCATAGCTTTGAGACTATTGCATGCACTCTACAGCTTATCTCTGGCTGAATGTTTACCGCTACAGCGAATAGAGTAGCCAAGGATTCCGACAAGACAGGCTGTGAGACGCTTTGAAAGCTAAAAAGAACTCTACACAAACTTCGTTAGTCGCCATTAAAAAGCGGCTGTACGATTTAATTGCGTATGCGGAGTACGCCGTTAAGTATATGGAAACGTTAATTATACCGGAAGTGGAAATTCAATTTATGTTTTCTCGATTTAGTTCAATTGCTTTGCTGAATACAGCCCAGTTCAACTGCCAGTTTCTCTGCACGTCGAAGGTTTTACCCTCCAGTATTTTAGCACTAAGTTGAGATAAATTGTAGCTTTTTATTAGCATAAAAAACTCATTTTTTTTGGTTTGCTCCATAAGGTCCCTTTTCCTAGACCCCACTCACATATGGTAGTTGAATGACAAAAAGTGGTTCTAGAAGTACAAGTATATAGCCACATTAACTATACAGAATTACTTTCTTGATATCCTGTAAGGGTAGCAAATTATCAAGAATAAAAAAAATCAAGCTGTTCTGATCATCTGAATGACGTACCAGTAGCTCTTGACAACTAGAACTCCACTACTAAAATTATAGCTGAATTAAAAAAAAAAAAAAAAAAAGTCTGGTATAGGGTCCTCAATATTATAGTATCCACTTGCCACAACTTTTTGTGACTTGAAAAAAACAAACAACCAAACATTTTTAGGAAATGGTCCAATAATTTTGAGTATGTATTACTTTCTTACTTAAAGCAATCCGAAACTGCTGTACTTTAGGAGGAATAAAGGCATCCGTACGTTTTTATGAGACACATACCATCCATATATTATATGTAACATATACCCAACTCAATTTTCTAGTACTGTCCCGTTTACTTAGCAATGAAGCAAAATATTAATCGATATAACTAAGTATAAAGCATGAATCACACACATTTTAATTTGTTTCAATCTATCATTTAGGGGTATTGCAGTATCACATTAATTTTACAGGCTAATTGTAGTGTCTAATACTCATATCCTTGGATTAAAAAGAAAGAGTGTGTGGGTCAGATACTTCGGTTAACACAGCCGAATCATCTAGTTTTTTTAGTCCTGTAAAAAATGATATGAATGCTGCAAATTTTGAGTTTTGAGTGGTATTTTTGGCTATGGATACCAGAGTAGATAATTTGCAGAAAATAAAGTCCTGTCAATCGTATACTCATCATCATACCATGTGGTGGTGTTCTATATGATAGGAGGGTGAGGTGGATTATGTTAAGGAAATTGATGAGTTGCAAGCTGAAGGAGAAATGCCTCTGGAAGAGTTGCTTGCTTCCCTACCTAGTGAATTATTGATTAGCGACCAGGATGAAGAAGATGGGAAACTAGTTGAAAAAGAGAGCAATGAGGAGTCAGTATCCTTAGAATCAACTCAGGAGCATACACCTGCAGGTGAAACCATGGAAACAGCATTGGATGACGGTAAGTTTTATGTGATGTTTTAGTATTTTCATTGCATTCTATTTTTATAAGTATGATGGGCAAGATTAAGAGAAAATACAGTGACATCAAAATAGAGTGCCTTTTCCCCACTGCCCTTAATAACTATATACTTGGGATACTTGTATGCCACTTCTATGCGTTATTGCATTTGACTACATCGCATGCGTATTAATATGCCACATTTATCAATTTCCACATATGTATGTAATTCTGACCAATTGGCATGATTTTGTACAATACTAGTAGTATTCAGTCGATCTCGGCTGAATTGATTATATAGCTAATAGTAAAGTTTCTCACTTAATGTTATTCTTTTGCTTTGATATTCTATTAACTCTGAAACTGATCTTGTGCAGAGAGAAAAAAATTTCTTTCGGCTTCGTTTTGTTAAATTTTGTCACACCATATTCATGCTATTATAATAACATTTTAACTTGTTATTATTGTTTTATTTGTATGAGTAATAGGACGAGTAACATGAGGCGAAGCTGAGTGCTATTTTAATTGCTTTGTGAGTGCTATTGATCCCTAATAGCACAGGTTACCCGTGCTATCACTCGCTAATAGTAGGCCAGCTTTTTTTTCCTTTTTATTTTATTATTATTATTTTTAATCCTTTGCACTGTAGCTATACCGTATTGTTCACTCACTATCTCCGTATTTCAGAATTAGCTTCCTCTGGAACTTCGTTTTCAATCTATTACTCCTCTTCATGTGTAAATAATCCGTCTGATATGGCTAGAACTTCTGGGCTCCAACTAGTAGCTACTCGAATGGCATGTTTCCAAAGCTAAAGCTGTACACATGCGCATTTACCTGTACTATTTTGTTTAGCTTCTGTACCACCATGCTATTTTATTAGTTCATGCTATTTCACTTTCCATTTCAATTGAACATGCATTTTTAATGGGCAATTTATGTGCCATACTGTTAATTAATTTATATTATTATATGTTTGTTTGTTGCCATGTCCAATGAATTCATCAATGGCTAACTATTATTGAAGAATTTTTTATTAAGTGCCAGTTGGTGACGTTCTTAAGTGCCCTTTTTATTTTCAACTAAAGCTTTCATGAGCACTCCTGCAGTAGCATAAATACTAAGATTGAACAGTTTCATATAGAATTGCTTTCTTGTTTTTGTTGGGAAGAAAACCAATGTGAAAATATTATCAAATAATCTTCATTTAGGACACACTTATGGATTCCCTTTTTACTAAATAATGTACATACATATGCATCATATGTTTTCTCCTACATACATGTAATTATTTCTACATGTGAGCAGAAGCACAGTACAATTTACCGCGTGCATGTTATGAGCACTCATATGTTTAGCTTGTTCTAATATGTGTGCTGCATGTGTACACATTATCAAAAAAAAAAATTAGCTCAGTCTTGCTTACATGCTGCACTATTTAGTATATATTTGTTCGGGACTGCCTAGCTAAGTGGAAGGCTTGGGCCCTGCGAAGTGTTTACAGACCTCGAACAAGCGGGCTCGTAGCCAACCTGACTGAGACAAGACTCACTAGCGAGTGTCTGATTCGACGAAGTTCTAAGTAAAGGGTGAGACCTTCTGATTTGACCATTTCCCACCTCTTTCCTAACTATTTCATGAGCAAGGGATCGTAAATATCTCTGCCGAATAGTTTCACTTAGACCCTTAGTTGATATGTCTTGCCTTCGAGATAGTATCGCAACTTGACTACCCTGGTAGTACAGGAATAACAAATTAGCAAATAAATAATAGTAAAAATACCAATAATATAGCTGAAGGAGATACACAAGTAGTGATAGATGAGGAATAGATGAAGTGCACAAGTAGTGATATACATAGGTGAAAAGGTTAAAATGAAAACAAAATTAGAATGTCATAGTAATATAAACAAGTTTGTGACAATCGGTGAACATCGACAAACACATAATGTGTAGGGGATTGCGCAGCGATGCTTGCGAAGGCTCAAGCCTGAACAATATTGACTCTTGACTCAGTCTACAGCCAAGGTTTAGATAGGTGTAGCACGGTTACATAGTGCAGCGATGTCTAGACCCAAGATTTAGATGTGTGGCACAATTACAGATGATATAGTAAAGATGTAATGATGTACAGGTGTGTTTGCATAGCTGCACCAAGTATATGTGCCATGTACTGACCATAGGCTTTTCCATGTTAATGGCAAACTTTCACTCTCTTTCTCTTTTTTTATTTATTTATTTTTTTACACTTTCACTTGCCATATCTAGTATTTTGCAATAGCACCATCTTAAAGGTATTTTTTTTCTTTTGCGAGCTGGATTGATATAGTTGTTCTAAGCGTATGCTGTTGACCTTTCTGACTTGGGTACTGGAGTTATGTTAGGGAGTTAGTGTAACTGTAATCCCCATTACATTGTGAGGGTTGATAAATGTATCTATATTGTACATATTAATGTCTATTCATGTTACAATGAAAGTGATATTATTTTTCAGGACATTCATCTAGAACTGATGCAGACTCAGATGACGAACAGTCTGATGCTGATGAGAATAATTTGGATAGCCTTGTCGATGGAAAAACTTTAGAAGAGGTGCTTGTGCAAAAAAATATTTTCCCCTTAATTTATAGTACACATTATATTATATCATATGTATATTATTGGTAACAAATTTAGCAATTCATAGAGTATTTCTTTTCATAAGCTTGTTTGTTTAAAGCCCCTTTAATAAAGGAAAGAGGTTACGGGTCTTTATCCACTTTTTTAACTTGATTAATTCTGGTATCAGTTATGAAAATTTGTCGACAAGGTCATAACGATGTAAAGTGAAACTTGTAATGGTAAGGTTATAGTCATACAAAAAAACATGATGGATATTTGTAATTCTATGCTGAATATTAATGAAAAGCTAGTACAGCTGCGGAAAGTTTTCAGACAATATAATGTATTTCACATAGTTTCACTCAATTAACTTGGATTTCAGGAAAGCAAAGTACACGTGTATCAACATAGATGTTGCAATATGTTTGATGATATACTTTTTTTAATAATGGCTGTTTATTAAATACATATGCAGAATAATGTATATGATGTTGGTCTTTTTGTTATTAGGTTTGCCAAACTGAAGCTGGTTTAAATGATGTGGCAGCAGTAGCTGAGAAGTTTCAGCCTACTGGTTTCACTTTAGCAACAACAGATGTAAAAACGGAAGTTCCATTTTTACTCAAGCATCAGCTAAGGGAGTATCAACATATTGGATTAGATTGGCTAGTGGCAATGTATGACAGAAAGCTAAATGGCATTTTAGCTGATGAAATGGGCTTAGGTAAGAAATATACTAGTGGTACTATTTGATGACAATACGTACAGCATCTTAACTTTGCCAAGTTTTTTTTAGTTACTGTTACAAATTACTTTAAAATCACCAATTCACCAATTCTAATGAGTCTGTAACAGTTACTAGAGAAGACTCAATAAAGTGACAATTACACATCATTATCCAAATGTACTCCCTACAACAGTCAAAATAAGAATAGATTAAATTAGCTGAAGTGGTAAATGGAGTAATAATAAAAAAATATTTTTTTTAAATACATCACTGGCTGCAACAGCTGAATCGAGTCTACTCACTGGTAAATCATTAGAAAGAAACAAAAAAACAATGACAGCTGATGACCAAAATTAAATGCAGTTATCTTCTGCGATTGCTGAGTTCTAAATGTGAGAAAACTTACAAAATATATTAATGTCGTGAGTTCAATCCTTGGAGCTGTATACTAGCCGTATTTAATGTTGAACCAAAAGATATCTTAAAGATGTCATAAGAATATTCTTAAGACTGTGTTGATTCTTTTTTTTTTCTTCCAGAAATGAATTTTAATTATTTTCAGTTTCTAAGCCTTTTACTACATGAATAGAAGAGCTAGGTAATGATTATTGTTTGTAACTTAAGTTATATATTGTTGTTTTAGTTTCAGCACAGATCTATTTTGGCATTAATTACTATGAATTCTGGTTCTTTTGAGTTATTAAGCTGTACACTATTATTGCTTGCTGCCCATTGGTAACTGTACCTATGGTAGTTGTTAATTGGTGGAGTAATACTTTGAAAACTGAGCTTAGTTGGTTTGATTTTGGTGCCAACCTGTATTAAGTATTTATATTATGAAAGGGAAGCAATATATTTAAGAAATACATAGTTTGATTATTCGATTTGTACTTCTAGCTGTGGCACTATCTAAGAAGTGTAAGATCACTTAATGTATTGTCATTATTGATAGGAAAAACTATTCAGACGATTGCTCTTCTTGCTCATCTTGTGTGTGTGCGTGGCGTTTGGGGCCCCCACCTCATCATTGTTCCTACATCAGTGTTGCTCAACTGGGAATGTGAACTTAAGAAATGGTGTCCAGCTTTCAAAATTCTTACATACTTTGGATCTTTGAAAGAAAGAAGGCAAAAAAGGATTGTAAGTATGTACATAGTTGTATGTATTTGGGGAGATCAATTTTGACTAATATGATCTGATACATTGTTATAAAAACAATTTTTTGTGCTCTTCAGGGGTTCGTTTAGGGTGGGCCAGGGAGGGGCACTTGCACACTCTTGAAGTCTTTTTGCCCCCCCCCCCCCTCTCCTTGAAATATTCAAAATTGTGTAAGCAAAAAGCAAAGTTAACAAGTGAATAATGAAGATGATTGCAAATGCTTAAATCATAAGTTAATTGCTGCTCTAATTATTGTCTTTGTAATTGAAGCCCATCTCCTGCCATCTTAAATTTATGTGTAAGTTATGGCCCCCTTGTGATAGCGCAAGCTCAATCTCACTCCCCTAGATTAATTCCTAAATGAACCCCCTGTTTTTGAGTTGTTGTTGTACAAACTGTACCTTTAGCATGCATGTTTTAGAGCAGGTTCAAATTTATATTTTAGGGATGGTCAAAGCGTAATGCATTCCATGTTTGCATCACCTCTTACAACATAGCTGTTACAGACCATCGATCTTTCAGGCAAAAGAAGTGGAAATATTTGATTTTGGATGAGGTATGGGTTTGTATTTTTTTAGTTGTGTTTTGTGTCATGGTTGTTTACTACAATTTAGGCTCAAAATATCAAGAATTTTAAGAGCCAAAGGTGGCAGACACTTTTGAGTTTTAATAGCCAGTGTCGCTTGCTGCTTACTGGCACTCCACTTCAAAATAATCTTATGGAGCTGTGGTCTCTTATGCATTTTCTTATGCCAGCTGTGTTTTCCTCCCACTCAGACTTTAAAGAATGGTTTTCTAATCCACTTTCAGGAATGATTGAAGGCAGTCAAGAATATAATGAATCTATTGTTAAGCGTCTCCATCAAGTTAGTGTGAAGTTACAAGGTTGTATCTCTATATTTATTTATTTTTTACTGGACATTTGTACTAAAAGTATATTTTTGATTTTTAAATGTGAAAGGTTTTACGGCCTTTTTTGTTAAGAAGACTAAAATCTGAAGTAGAAAAGCAGATGCCAAAAAAGTATGAACATGTAGTACCATGTGAGCTGTCCAAGAGGCAACGATTCTTGTATGATGAATTCATGTCTCGAGCCAAGTAGGTTTATTGATGCAGTTGTGTAGTATTTATTTTCAGTAAAAATTATTATTGTATAGAACTAAAGACAGTCTTGCAGGTGGAAATTATTTGAGTGTTATCAATGTTCTGATGCAGCTTCGTAAGGTATGATATATAATTGTAGTGCATCTTTACCCTCTGCCTTTTCTAAATCGCATGAACTGTATACTTGTGTCATACTCGCATAGCTAACCACATTCACTAGTATCCTGCAATCCTGAGTTTGTTTTTGCAGGTTTGTAATCATCCTGATCTATTTGAGCCTCGCCCAATTGTGTCTCCATTTCAAATGGAACACTTGGAGTTGTATACTGCATCGTGTCTATTCTCGGCTGTATCTTACTCTCCCATGAAAGTAAGTTTTTCATTGTTACTGTACATTTAATTTTATTTTGGCTTATTCCACAGAATGTAGACCTGAACGATCTCAACTTGAATTTATGTAATTATGAACTCGAAATGGATGCATTTACAGCTTTTCGTTCTCATCAACTTTCTGCACCTCGTATGCTTTTCATGGACCATTATCGACAGCTTTCTGGACAGACTGAGGACGACTCTGATGACGGTAGTAAATCTAGTGCAGGAAAATCGCAAATATTTTTGGAGGATTTACACATGGTTAGTTGCATATTTTATGAACATGTTATAATATTTTTAGCGGTATACAATTTACTGATTTATTTTATATAAGGAACATAATTTAGTGCTTACTTTGTCTTTCTATCTTCTCTAATTAGTTCAATTATGTGGTAGGATGTCAGGGAGACAACTAGGGAGTAGCTGCCACCAGAGTGTCAAGAGCTCACACACAACCCTATTACAGGCCCTTAGCTAGCCAGCTGCTGTTGTTTAAGGTTACGGTATACTATTTGCTCATTAATTATTCATGAGTTACTGTTTTTGTTTGTATCATCCACTACACTTATTTTTATGAACTAAGCTCCAAACATGAAATTATAATGTGTTCAAGTTTCTTTATTAGCTAGCTCTTGCTTTTCAATGAGCAGCCAGCAAGGCTTGGCCGAGGACCCCCTGAGGCAAATTTTCGGCAGATTTTCGGCGTCAAATCTTGGATTCATCATCACTCCTAGCTTTAGTGTGACAGCTCCCCTGGCTACTTTAGGACATACTCGAGGGCCAGTCACAGTGATTTTGGCTCAATGGGCCATGGATCTCCAGATATTCACGATTTTGTGCCTCAGAGACGCCATTTTATCTTGATCTGGGAGACAAAACTGAGATTTTCTCGACAACCGTCAGCTTTCTTCACGAAAACTTTTTGACTGGCCCTGCAATGATGTTCCTACAATTAGATAGTGCAGCCTATACGGCAGAGTTGTTGACGACCATGCTGTAATTTGACGCCGAAAATGTTATATTTGCAGGAGGTCGATCTTGGGCTGCCTATTCGCTATGAAGAGCTGACTACTAAAGAAATAGGAACTTTTAACAGCAAACTTTCATTGTTTTAAGTTTAGTTACATAAAAATAAGTGTAGTTGGTGATATAAACAAAAGTTGTAACTCATGAATAATTAATGAGCAAACTGTATACCGTAACCTTAATGTTGAGAGTTCTGTAAGACAGAATTTCAAAAAAAAATAGTTATTAAATAAAACGTTCTCTTGGGAAAAAAAATACCTGATTCAGTGAACCTAATTTACACATCATCTTCAAAAAAAATTCGACGGTGAGATTTATACTTCTTTACTGCCTTTTCAACCATTTCCCCAGCAGTAGCTATGTCCTCCTGATAAGCTCTCTCATAATCCCTGGCTTTACGAAAACAATTTCTGATATTATCCAGTGTGACTGAATTAAGACCAGGCTCGATAATATTTCACAATCCAGGCAATGTACAGTTGGTATACATTCTTGTGTATCTCGTTCTATTGGGTTCATTTCACAATGAAACTTAGGGATAAAATGTACGTAGTGGCCGCGATTAATGATGTAATTTTCCACGATGGTCTTCTCAGATTTGAAATCGTCATGATTGGCCAAGATGATTTTCATGTCTGGACCTAACAATGTGGCCGTGTTGATTCCCCTTTCCTCCAGTACTTGTTTCATTCCTTTAGGAATGCCATTAGTATCAACCATTGTTTGTACTTTGTCACCCCACACCAGCTATTCTTCCGAAAACTAAAGGAAGTGGAATTATTTATGGTTAGTGATTTTATCGATGAGCACAATGGCTTTTCAAGACTTTCGTCTGAAGAACTTGAAGGTGCGAGAAAAACAGATTATAAATTTCCACAAGAGGCGAGGGAATTATTTGAGTATGGTGCGGGAGGGATATTGGACGGAGAGAAATTCATGAGACAAATTGCAAGTTAGCTGAATATAAATACCTGTCATCAACATACACTCTGGTATGGCTTTTTGACCAAAGCAGTTGCCACAAAGCTTATGCTCCTGATGCTCTCAATGTTAACAACATGAATGTTAAACCAGGTGGTGCTCAAGCTGTAATGAGAGATACTGTGCTCAGCTCGATACTTCACATCTTCACGCTCATGGCCATCAATGTATACTCCCTTCTTGTGAGACATTGGCTTGAAACCCAAGTGATGGAGCCAGCGAACTGCAGTACGAAGAGAAATGGAGTGAAGGTCCTGCAAGTACTGGTAGGTGGGGGAAGAAGAGGAAGGGTCTAGCTAGAGCTCAAATCATGAGGGAAGCTAAGAAACTGAAGAGGGAAGGTGATAGCATGGAAAGGCTAGATTGTGAGCCAGTACAGCATCCAGCAGAAGAGCCTGTACAAGTAGCAGAGCATGAGGAGCCTGCGTCAGTGACTATGGGAGAAGGTGAGCAGCATGCACCATCGACTTCATATTCTGTTCATGAAGACAGGGAGTTGGAGGACGACCCTGACGGAGATGCTGAAGAAGAAGAGGAGTATAATTTGATGATTGTGTGCTGCACAGAACAGCAACAAAAAACCAGCAACAAAAAACCTCCAGGAGAAACAAACAACGTAGAATCACCAGCGAAAACCTCCAGGAGAAACAAACAACGTAGAATCACCAGCGCAAACGAGCACAATCAAGTCGACAAATTTTTTTATTCTTGCGTGCGGCAAGTGCTCCATAGACACATAATGCAAACAATCGCAATTTTTTTTCCCCTCTCAAATTTTAGTTAGCTGAGTCAATTAATAGAGCGTCGCTTTACCAGTATTTTGATATAAAATTTTTGGAAATCGAACCAGCTACAGTGGAGTTATGATTTTTTGAAAAATTGGAAAGTTATGGTGGCAGGCACTGTACCTGTTATTCCTTACCTGTAAGACGTGAATCTTTTCTCTGCTCTGATCTTCTTCATCAGTTTCTTCAATTAGTAGGTCAGCATCTGTCTTACCATCAATGTATCCCATAGCAACATCAAACTCCGCCTCCTTCATGTTGAGAACTTCAGGTGAAATATTCTCAAGGAAGGACACTGCCCCACACTAGCACGCACACACACACACACAGAGTTAATGTAGAGCTGGTTTAAAGTGACTACACTTTACCAGATTAGTGAAGTAGTATCCAGCCTCACCACTCATTAGCCTCAGGGGGTTACTGAACCTGGAGATGTAGCTACACACACAAATACATACACACACATGAACAACCACAATGCTGAGTACACATGGCAGAGAGACTGGTAAACACCCACTAGTTTCTGACTGACAGCAGAGAGACTGGTAAACACCCACTAGTTTCTGACTGACAGCAGAGAGACTGGTAAACACCCACTAGTTTCTGACTGACAGTAGAGAGACTGGTAAACACCCACTAGTTTCTGACTGACAGCAGAGAGACTGGTAAACACCCACTAGTTTCTGACTGACAGTAGAGAGA
>WLWI01001221.1_pt1 | contig 22478 bp, 18 predicted proteins | sample 6701501 | NCBI WGS metagenome assembly WLWI01 (sample SAMN12718690, study PRJNA515312) | sponge metagenome | isolation source: marine sponge | host: Mycale hentscheli | place: New Zealand: South Island, Marlborough, Capsize Point | collected 2014-11-01 | reverse complement strand
GAAGGTGATTATGAACTGATAGGACACTTATGAGCCTACATGATTAAATATTGTAAACAGTGTTAGCTTTTGTTTTTGTGGCTATAATCAAATAGTGTATTACTAGTATTTAGTGAATGTATTATGGGCTGCTATCAGTTTGTATCATAGTACTGTTAACAATTATTTGTTTTATATGAATGTGTGATCACATTTTATTGTTTTTGAATAATTTCCAATAGAGTTTGTGGATAAATTCAAGCAGAATCATAAGAATCAATTGACACTCTCGAATAGGAGAATGCATAAGCATGCGATATTAAATTACTTCATTCTCAATAAAATAATTATGTTTAGTTTAAAATCATACATTTATCCCTTTTGATGACAGAAAACATTTAATTATTCTCATCAAAGAGACTTGCGATTAATAGCACAAATAAGAGTAATGCAGCTAATGTTAATACAACCAATTGAAGTAGATTGTTCTAATACAGCTCCTTAAGATAGTGATAGCCAGCAATGCACATGAATCAACTTGCTGTTGAACATTGCAAAGTATATGCTAGAAAGCTAACTCATTTCTCATATTGTAACCACTGTACAGAACTGTTTTTCATTTATTATTAAGCAAATTATTAGAGGTTTCAAATTTTGAACCTGTACTTTGGAAAATATAATTAAAAAAACATTCAGAAATGGACAACAGACAAAATTCTACTCTATAGGCATGTTGCACTGTAGCTATTACTTTTAAATAGTGTACTGCAAGAAATTGAGACAAAAATGTGTGGAAAAGGGTTTTCATATGCGTAGATTACAGTGGATATCGTCCAATTATAAGTAATTGCCAAGGGTCGATAACCTTACTGGAGCTCAATGAGAGGTTTATATTTTAAGGGCGTGGCCGACTAAGCTTCTAGACACCGACTTATGCTTCGAGGGGCAAACTTCGGCCTATAGTGAGAGCATATGCTAATAATGAAATAAAGGTACAACATGCTAAAAAAAATGCTAAAAACTAACGCGACTAAGATGAATACAAAAGTTTGTGCATCATCTTAATGGTTTACATTGACAACTCGAGACATTGACAAGAAGGCGACATCGACGTTATCTGTTCATCCAGGCGCATTCTAGTCTTCAGCACTTATAGTTAAAGTTTTTACACTTTTAGCGGCTCACTGAAGTCGAATAATACTTGCGATTCGTCCGCCGCTGCGAAGACGCAGCGCGGTGATTAGGGGTTCTTGTAGTCCACTTCCGTTAGTAGGCATTTGAACCTAAGGTAGTTCAGGCATTTAGGTCTTCCCCCATGACTAACCTGCTTGGCTAGGCCCGGATGTTCATAAAAATACAACACTATCATCATTTTGCTTCATTTGAACTTGTCTAAATGTCTGTATTGCTTCCTTAGTTATTGGCAGGTTTTAAAATCTAAAGAAAAAAACTTGGATTGATTGATATGGAGAACTCGCAGATTAGTTCGGTGATACTATTTTTATTATTTTCATCAAGATGCTTTGTACTTTCACAAGGTGGTAAGACTATCTATCATTACTTGCCTGTTGCATCACTGTTTTTCTTGTTTTTGTTTTTGAAAAGTTAGAGCTTGTCACATTGCCCTATCAGTTCTCAGGCTAATACTATGCAGTAATGGCGTAAGAATTGAGCCTTTTTTCTGCCCTACATTTAGAAGTATTAATACTGTCCATCATCCATATAATTTTTAATAATTTTATTATGATGACTTTGGATCGTTTATCGATCATATCACTGCAAGTGTGCGTTTTTAATCAAACAGTTTTCAGGTTGTTAACCTTTTAAGCTTATACACTTTTCAGAGCAAGGTATTGTTGCCATGTGCTGATGGTTTTATTACAGATAAATAGATTGTAACTCTTTCAATATTGAATATGCTAGGCAGATTCTAATAGTGGTGTAGTAACTAAATTAATTGCTGCAATGATGCAAATTAGCTATGTGCCTGTGTTTACTTGTATTATAATGAGTAAATAATTGAAGCAAAAAAACAACTTTTTCCACATAGAAAATAATAACTTCATAACATTAACTTAAGGATAACATTGTTATTTAATTAGAACTCTACAATCACGGCGTGTGAGAGATTTCCAGGTTTTGTTACTGACACTAGATCAGACTCATGGGATTCATATTATCTGATTACATACACCTAATTTAATACCACAAGAAATTAATAGAACTCCTCAGTCTACAATTCATAGCATTTAATGTGACCAGTGAATATATAGACAGAATACAAGGTGAGCAAGTCTCAATAATAATTTAGTTAGTAGTTCAATATGTGAAACATAAATTTAAAGTACACTAGATTTAGAATAAACAAATTACAGCAGAGTTACTACTACTTATACGTAACAGAAACAATGAGTACACTTTCTAAAGTCTAGTAATTATTTTTAATGGACTTTATCTAGTGAGGTTTTTCACCAGACAAACAAAAAATAATTGTCAAGATAAATTGAATGCTTGGCAATATAAATATTTACTTAGAGCAGTCGCTTTAAATAAACCACAGATAAACATCATTCTATCGAGACCACATAAAACAACTTAAAATCATAAAGACCACAGAAAAACAAATTTTCAATGTTTTTTTCTCAGGCATTGAGTAATTAGCAGCTGTAGGTTCCTTTGCAATAGTAGAATACCGATATAGAAAACTGAGTCTCCCATTGGCTTAGTCAGTTTTGTTGCCTACAAGAGATGAGTTTTGAAGCCATTCCTGATCATGTTATCATGATCAGACATGTTAATATAATACTGAATAGTGATTAAGTTAAAATTAAACAAGAAACAAAACGTAAGGGCTTTGAAATATTCACATACAAAAGTGGGGAATTATGGAGAATTGTGAATGTAGCTACAAAGTATTAAACCTTGTAAAAGCTTCCACATTCTAGAATTAACCTCTACATAAAGCAGTTTTGGTATTAATATTGATGAAGGACTGCTATGGGCTATATAGATCTGACATCATTAATTATTCAAAAACAGACTTTTGATGTCATAATAACAACATCCTTAAGTAATGTGTCAGCATGGGTTAGTACATAGGTCATTTTGGCTTACTAAAATATTGCTCCATTTTTTTTTCATACAAAAAAGTAGCATGATGTTAAACATTTGCATATCTTCTGGCAGCCTGGGTTCATTATTCAAGGTGAATGTTACTACAATAAGATAATTAAAATTAAGAAGAAAATCATTAGCTTTGATTTTGTGTCTTTTTTATCCTCATCTCTAGTGGAACTAGTTGAACACAATTGATGGATAAACGTGGTAGAAGATTCGTACTCCAGTTGAAGACTTTATATTTATTGCTAATTCTTAATCTTGTGTTTATTTATTTTATTCCCTCAGGGTTTTGCATTACTCCTCATTATTGGTTCCCTCACTTTCATCTTTGTACTTATTTTATTGTCTACTTTTACTCACAAAGAATGAAATTACTTTTAGTCCCTATTTCTACACTCCTATCAGTTAAACTTCACATGAAATGACATTTTGCTTTTTGTAAACAATACTAGTATAATTAATTTATGCTTTAGTCTCAATACAATTTGTTAGAGTACTTTTTTTTGTTGTGTGCTATTAGTTCCTCCTTCTACTGGCCTGTACTTCTCACTGGATGGTGTTATCTACAACCCTGGATCCTCCATTAACATCGCTGATATTGGAGAACAGCCAGGAGATCGTAATCTAGTTGGACCTACATTAATTTGTGTCACTACTAATGTCAATACTCAGTGTTGTAGAGGTAGTGATAATCCTAATGGAGGAGGTATTGGTGGCTGGTTAGATCCTAGTGACAGACAAATTCCTGCTCCTAGTGCACTTGGTGGTGCTACTAATGTATTTACTCGCTACCTCCACACAGAACAAGTGAGACTATCCATAGTAGGTGGTACTCCAACAGGACCTCTGGGAGTGTACACATGTGTGGTGCCTGATATGAATGGAGTGGATGTGTCTGCTACTATTACAATTACTAATAGAACAGGTATTGTGAGTCCTATCAACAACACTTAAGACAAATAATACGTCAATAAATTTGATCATCATAGCAGTATTAATTATTGAGTTTAATAATTACTCAACTTTCAGTTTTACTTCCAACTGAGTAGCTAAGATTGAGCAAACCAGATAATAAGAAGTCCATAAACTCAAGAGTATTATCTGAACTCTTAAAAATGACTGTTTCTAATCATTATAATATGATAGTATGATATTGATAACACAATTGCTGGTAATTTACTCAATATTTTGATTGTATTTTTCCACTTATACAGTACGCCATTGATAATGAAGCTTCTTTCTTTAATTCAGACATGAGGAGTTACATTAGTGACCAATATATTTTTTTTGCAATTTTCCAAAATTTCACATTAATTGATTATTACTTTATTGGATCGATTATTCTTCAAATACTTATTATCTAATACATGTGTACCTAGCCCCATAGCAATATAATCCCTTAGCAGTTCCTCACTCGAGTCAGTCATATAAGCTTTCAAATGTATTTTCCTTCGTTAATACTAACCGTATTGTGTGTATGGACATTTGTCTGTATAGAAATGTTTGTCACTATAAGTAAACCAAGACTACACAAAAAACAACTTTCAATATTTTTTATTCTCAGGTTTTGAGTAAATAGCAGCAGTAGGTTACTTTACTAGGCTTTCAGCTACAAAACAAGATATGGAGAATAGTAAATGTACAAGTATAAGGCATGGTAAGAGCTACACCATTCTAGGATTTGTAATGCATATGGAGTGCAGAATATTCGGTGTATTTATTTAATACACATGGACTAGTGGTGTGTTCTTGCACTAATGGCAAGTGAACTGGCCTATCTACATTATACACATGGACTGGTGGTGTGTTCTTGCACTAATGGCAAGTGAACTGGACTATCTACATTTATACACATGAACTGGTGGTGTGTTCTTGCACTAATGGCAAGTGAACTGGCCTATCTACATTTATACAAGCTTATAAAAGATGATTGTTTTAAAAATTAATTAATGTATGAGTGAGAAAAGAACTAAAACAGATTATTTGTTGTGTAATTCATCAAATATAATTTCTGCCCTCATCTTGAAGGTCCAGTACAGTGTTCAGCAGCACTTATAATTGAAGTGTTTAACCTTGTAAACAGTTTGCTGAAGATTTTTTTAAACTTTTTTAACTTATCACTACAGCTTTTGTGTACATTGTATTGTGTAATGACAAGTTATTTTTATATCTAGAAAGCACAAATAATCTCATAGAAACAAAACAATGGTGTAAATGGTTGTTTCACAGTATTTATGATTCTGTAGTGTCATTGACGATAGTATGTAATATTAAGGGTCTATATAGTACGTGTACAATAGTTAAGTCAGATGTTAGAAGTTACAGGTTAGAATTGTGCTATTTTTAGTTATAACTCAATATGCCTTGCATTCTTCAACAATGCCACCTTATATCATTCCAGCTTCTACACAGCCATATAATACATTCCCAGCTACTACACAGCAATATAATACATTCCCAGCTACTACACAGCCACCCTCAACATCAGAAACTACAAGTCCTCCATATTTCACGACTTCTGCTCCTGCACCCAGTGTGACACTCACTCCATCCTTCACTTCTGTGATGGGATCAGATGTCAGCCTTAACTGTTCCAGTGACCTATCTGGTACATTTATGTGGACCCATTCTAGTGGTAGTTACCTGCTGTCAGATCCTAATATAGTTATCAGTAGTTCTTCTATGGAGAGTGCTCTCACTATCTCATCCATACAGACCTCTCATGCAGGAACATATACATGTACTGTTAATACTGGACAAGTCAGTAACTCTCAGAACTCTACAGTCACAGTTCAATGTAAGTTAGTCCATATGTTAATTAGGTAGTAATAATTGCTTGAAAACATGACGTATATACATTATTTTTACAATAATCTTAATTCTTTCACATTCATGTTAATAGTCTTATATCCTTATGAATTCTCTATCATCAATTAATAATAGTGAAGTGATGCACAGTTTCCATTTTTCTGTAGTAAACAATAATTATATAATTTCCATTTGTCTAGTATATTTATTGAAAAGCAGATATTGATAGATTACTGTAATTAATTCTTCCACTGAGAGAAAGCAACAACACTAGTTATGAACTGATGGCAGACTTTGAGTCTGAATTATTCTCAAGTCAAACAATTATTAACTGTAGTTAACTTGAAACATATGTATTGTAGTTAGAGCTCCTTCAAATGTGGTAGTAAGGCCAGTGAGAAATGGAGGAGCTATGGACCTCAGGTGTTCTATTACATTGGATAACACATTACCTTCTGGTGCAATGGTTCAAGTGATGTGGACTGGTCCAGCATGTCCACTCAGTGGTGCTGCACAATCTGGTACTGGTACTGACTTCACTAGTACACTCAGTATCACATCTGTATCTGTATCTGATGCTGGCATCTACACTTGTGATGTCTCTCTTGTATCCAGTACTCAGTATCTTATTTCTAGTCCATCAACTGCTGGATCTGTCAATGTCACTGTACAAAGTGAGTTAAAACATTTGTTCTTGCTGAACTTTGTGAGAATTGAATTTAAACTTGCAATTTAAGTGCAATTGCAGGGTGATTGGACACAGTAATGTGTATGCATTCCAAATACTGGATGAGATTGCTTAGAATGATCACTAGCTTATACATTGCTTGTGTGGGTAATAGGAAAGTTACTGACTACAATACCTAAGTGACCCTACCCTTTGGAAAATGCAGCTGCTTGATATTTTTCTATTGCCCATTAGTCATTCACTAGATCTAGCTAACTGTGACTCCCAGGACTTGACAAGTCAATAAATACTTCACTAACAGGCAATAATTTACTTGAGGCTGTGGATATTATAGCTTGGATGAAAATCACTCAAATCCCATTTTTACAAATTATAGTTATTTCTTCAGTAAGTATTCTTTAGGATTTACTGTAAACTATGGCCCTACACAATGTAAGAAAATGTTAGTAGCCATAGTAGTCACTTACAATTGACTCATGTCTATAGATGAGGTCAAGATTCTCACTGTGAAATATATAATTATTTTATTGATTCATTTTTGCTTTTGTAGTTGGTGCTCCTATGCTAGTTGAAGTGTCTTCTCCTCCATCAGCACTATCTGTGGGAAGTGATCTCTCTCTCACTTGTTCTATCTCATTGAATAGTGAAGTTCCAACTGATGGTAGACTAGAGGTCAGGTGGACTTTACCTAACAACTCTATGATTATGGCAGCCACCAGTGGAACTAGTGCCACTCTCACTGGATCTGGTACCAGTTATAACTGTACTCTCACTGTCACAGAGGTGTCTACATCTGATGCTGGCAACTATACATGCTCTGCTAGAATTACTTCTAGTAATCCATTTGTAACTTCTAGTATTTCAACAATGGGAGCTGCTGTGGTGGTCATTACAGGCAAGTAAACATGCATGTTATTGTTTATATCATCGGCACAACAACCATATCCTTACAAGTGAGCCAATAATAAAAGAATGTTACATAAACCATTGGATATATCTGTTTAATCATTGCCATAAATCTGATTGTCTTCAAGTATTCAGTAAGATTGCTTGGTAAGCTACTTTCAATAGGCATCTGCACTAAAGCAGTTCATGTAATCACAACTTAATGTGTTTATTGTGGTAGTTATTAAGGAGAGTTATTACAAGATGAATGTTATACTGGACAGGCTTGTTGCCATAACTTTGCATAAAAGGTTCGGATTTCGAAAACATGCAAGAAAACCTAACCTGTTTTAGTTTCCTTTTGTTTATTCTTAAAAAATAGTGTCTAAATTTTGTTGATTATCAGCAACAAGCAGTAAACTGCTAGCGATATCATTCTCATTGGATCACAGAGTAATTCTGAGACTAGTAAAATAAATTACAGTTTGGGAAATAGAATTTACTGAGCTATCTCTCCTTTATAAACTAATTATAGCCCTCTTTACACTTAAATTAAAAATAATATATATTATATACAGGTATTAATAGGCTTGTTAATAAGGCTATAATTAAGCACAGCATGTTGAGTATCATTTATTATATCCACTAATAATTAATTTTTTAACTTTTTGTGTTGGTGTTATAGTAATGCCACCATCTGCTGTCATAGTAACATCTCCAGTAGTATTAGTGGATTCCTCACAAGTGTTGACCTGTGATATCACATTGGGAGTCATGTTGGACTCTGGTGTGCAGCTGCAGGTAGTGTGGACTGATTCAGCTGGTACAGTCATATCTGGGAGTACTCCTACTGGAGCTGGTACCTCCTACACTAGTCAAGTTACTCTGAGGAATGTGAAAGATTCAGAAGCTGGAAGTAACTATACCTGTACTGCTAGTCTCACTTCATCTGCTGCATTCGTGGCAGCTAGTTCTACAGTTAGTAACTCCACTACCCTGTCTTTACAGAGTAAGTTTACAAATTTATTTTCTTGTAATGTGTGAGTAGATAATATAATTATATATATATATATGTGACCGTCTACGGGAAAACCGGGCACAACGCGGCATGCGTAAATATCGAGAAAAGATCGATCGATTTCTTAAAAATGTATTGTTTTAAGCCGACGGAAGGGAACGGTTAGGTCTATTATAGCGGGAACGACTTAAGCTACAACGATAAAACTTGGAGAGCTCAATATCTGGATGCCGACAACTCCGTAAGTGCAAAAAAAAATTTTTCGAAGGGTGCCGCGTTGTGCCTGGTTTTCCTATAGACGGTCACATATTATATATATTATTATATATATATATTTTTGGCAATAAGAACTATAACTTAGTTTACTTAAGCAATATTGAGAACGATTAGGGTTCAAAGTCTTTCATCGCATTACTTGTTCATTAGTTGTGAGCTGATGACAGACTTTGAGTCTGAATTATTCTCAAGTTGAACAATTATTAACTGTAGTTATCTTGAAACATATGTATTGTAGTTAGAGCTCCTTCAAATGTGGTGGTAAGGCCAGTGAGAAATGGAGGAGCTATGGACCTCAGGTGTTCTATTACATTGGATAACACATTACCTTCTGGTGCAATGGTCCAAGTGATGTGGACTGGCCCAGCAGGTCCACTCAGTGGTGCTGCACAATCTGGTACTGGTACTGACTTCACTAGTACATTCAGTATCACATCTGTATCTGTATCTGATGCTGGTACCTATACTTGTGATGTCTCTGTTGTATCCAATACTCAGTATCTTATTTCTAGTTCATCAACTGCTGGATCTATCAATGTCACTGTGCAAGGTGAGTTAAAACATCTTAGAGGGCATGATTATTGTTCTTGCTGATCTTTGTGAGAATTGAATTTAAACTTGCAATTTAAGTGTAATTGAAGGGTGATTGGACATAGTTATGTGTATGCACTGCAAATACATGATGAGATTGCTTAGAATTATCGCTAGCTAACATGTTGCTTGTGTGGGTAATTGGAAAGTTACTGACTGCAATACCTAAGTGATCCTGTCCTTGTAGAAGTTGGAAAATGCAGCTGCTTAATATATTTTTCCTGTTCCTCAGTGTTGCCAATTAGTCATTCACTAGATCTAGCTAGCTTTGACTCCCAGGACTTGACAAGTCAATAAATACTTCACTAACAGGCAATAATTTAATTGCTGAGGTGATATGGATGAAAATCACTCAAATCCCATTTTTACAAATTACAGTTATTTCTTCAGCAAGTATTCTTTAGGATGTATTGTAAACTATGGCCCCACACAATGTAAGAAAAGGTTAGTAGCCATAGTAGTCACTTACAATTGACTCATGTTTATAGATGAGTTCAAGATTCTAACTGTGAAATATATAATTATTTATATTGATTAATCTTTGTTTTTGTAGTTGGTGCTCCTATGCTAGCTGAAGTATCTTCTCCATCAGCACTATCTGTGGGAAGTGATCTCTCTCTCACTTGTTCTATCTCATTGAATAGTGAAGTTCCAACTGGTGGTAGACTAGAGGTCAGGTGGACTTTACCTAACAACTCTATGATTATGGCAGCCACCAGTGGAACTAGTGCCACTCTCACTGGATCTGGTACCAGTTATAACAGTACTCTCACTGTCACAGAGGTGTCTACATCTGATGCTGGCAACTATACATGCTCTGCTAGAATCACATCTAGTAATCCATTTGTAATTTCTAGTATTCCAACAATGGGAGCTGCTTTGGTGGTCATTCAAGGCAAGTTATTGTCTATATCATTAATACAACAACCATAGTCTTACCAGTGAGCCAATAATATAAGAATGTTACATAAGCCAGAGAATAATTGTTTCATCAATATGGTGATTGTTGCCATGGAATGTCTGATTGTCTTCAAATACTTGGTAAGCTCACTTGGTTGCTATTTTCAATAGGGCTCTGGAATTAAGCAGTAGATGTATCACAACTTCATTATGTTTATTATTGATTGTCTTTGAATTCTACAATACGAATGTAATACTAGATAAATATAGTGTGTCAGATCCATTGCATAACTTCTTGAAATAGCCAATTGAACAATTCGTTTCTGTCTTAGTTTGTTTCTCTAAATAGTATATTAGTTATTATGATGATTAAAATATTGCATGGGATTGATTCCCATTAGTTGCTGTTCTGATCACATGCAATAAATTCCTTATTACTTAATGTGTCAGAATAATCATATAATGAAGTTATTGGTGATAATTTGGATGTATTGGTACCATAAAAAATGAAGTGTTTGCTGTTGCAGAACAAGCTCCCACATCAGTAATGATAGACCCTCCAACATCTTCACTGTCAACTGGAGATCCTCTATCTCTCTCTTGTTCTATTATATTGTCTAATCCCTTGACATCTGGTACATCACTAGAGGTCACATGGATTCTACCTGATAATTCTACTATTAGGGCATCTTCTGCTGATATAGTTTCTACTCCTTCTCTTAGTGCTACTTCCTTCTCTGCTACACTCATTATTTCATCTCTTACTCCATCTCATGCTGGACTCTATCAATGTTCTGTCAGAATAGTATCTACTCTACCACAGATTTCAAGTAGTCAAATTACACTAGATTCTAATACTGTTTCAATCCAATGTGAGTTCATTTACTATAATTTCTTTCCTTTTTGGTTAATTTTACCTAGCAGCCTTGTTTTCGTATTATTTTTTGTCATTTTTTCCTTCAAACATTGAAATTTCTTTATTTTCTGAGAATAAATTGTCAATGAGCATATCAACTTTTTCCATATCACATGTGTTTTGGATAACTTGATGAGCAACATAGTATATAGAGAAGAGGTGAATTAAAAAGCATATATAAAGAGCAAAAAACGTTTTTGATACCTGTTGAGTTAAAAAAAAATTATATATACTTTTGTATTGTCGTTGTTCTAGTTGTACAGAATATATTGTTTGTTTGTGTGCATATGAAATACACTGATAACAATATTAGTGAAATTTTGTTTAGATGACGACTACACACATAAAAAGACAATGATACTGATAGTAATTCACTGTGTTCCTCTTATTACACTCTATCAGAGTGATATGGCAAGATATTTCACCCTCAGGCTTTGACTCATGAAAATTAAAATATAAAATTATTAAAATATATCTATATTATATATATTATATATATTTTAATATGCATAATAATTTACTAATTAAAACAATTTGTGGTTGTGATTCAGTGGTAATTCCTTCTTCACCACTGATTTCAACCCTACAAGCCACCTCCACTTCTATTACTCTCACATGGACTCAGACTACTGGAGATGTAGTGGATTCCTATACTATATCATACTACTTCACTGTTATTGGATGTGATGGTGTCTCTGGTAGTGTTGGTAATAATAATATCATGGGAATAGATGGATCTACTAGAATGTACACTTTATCTGGTTTGGAAGAATACACTGAGTTCACGATTACCTTGACCGCAGTAAATGGAGCTGGAAGTGCATCAGTCAGTAGGGTAGCTCGCACTGAGGCAGGTAACTACATACTTAGGGCATGATTATGTGTTGTTTGGGGAAAATCAACCTAAACGTGGAAAATAAATATTACGTACATAATACCATTCAGATTTGTGAAATGATATGTGCGATTGACAAAAACTTGATGAAACACAGTAGCAGTCCTTAAGTTCACAAAGGGTTAGTAGAAATTGAGTCATTTAGGTTGATATTAGCTATTTTCTTTCCTAGTATTGATTCTTGGACAACAAGTGCCCACACAATGTTTCACCAACTTTTGTTTTTCCATGGTCATAAGTTTGTAAAGTTCTTCCAAAAACTTTAGTGATTTTTGTTTCGAAGTATTTAACTTTTCTTTTTGTAGTTTTTCTTTCTTTGCAGCTAGTGGCTGTTATGGCATTGGAGACTTGTAATTTTTACTGTTAATTCAGATAGATGCTTAAAAATAAGATGGTTACTTACTACTGATGATAACTAGCCATTCTGTATTTGTTAAAATTACAACCAAAAAACTCTTGTCTATTTTTGTAGCCCTGTTGGAATGGCTAAAAACATCATGTAATAATACAGTATTTTCGTGTAACTGGCGATTTTTTAGTATTTGAGGGCATGTTGTGATGAGCTGCTGGTAACCCTGAGTGTTTAATACTAAATATTACTGCCAGAAAAGCTATTAGTATGCCAGAAAACTAAGGTACCTACGTATTCTGCTTTTTTTTTAGTTAAAATTACAAAATATTCAGGCCAATTTTTATTGTAGCTGAGTGCTTGTTATCATGAGTTACTCAGGAGAGGTTTCAGACAACAGTATATACTCAGTACAAGTTATAATAAGATTGATATGCATATGTATCTCTCTATGAAAACTGGTATATACAGAGTTCTTTTCTTCAATGCTAAGTTTACAAATTTATAATAAATATTATCCAAATCTGTATACTAAATGCAGCAAAAAGAAAAAGGTGCCTTTGTTTCCCAGATAATAGAGTCTCATTTGCCATGAATAAAGGGATTAAAACAACTTAACAATAAGTCATTTATCAAATGTATTTAACCTACAAAATCTCCTTCCAAAGCTTTAGGTACAACTATCATATTATTGACTTATGAGTCAGGCTCTTTTTTCCACTATTAAGAAGGTAATGACTAATTTAATTCAGTACTTCCTAATGCTGCTACAAATCAGCTTATAGCTATGAACCACTTTATGCTATTTTCCGTACCTGGAGATTACCAGCAAACTTGTTCGAACATTAAACTAGAATAATAGCTCCAGTGACGTGTGTAATCCAACAAGAAGAAAGAGCTAGTATAAAGAACTAACTTTTCTAAGTTAACAATTTTAAACCATTTATTGTTTTCTAACATATTTTCTCATCTTATCTAGCTCCACCTTCTACTACACCTTCTTTAAATACCCAATCTTCTTCTCCAATATCCATTACCATAACATGGGATGAGATTCCTTGTCTCCAGAGAAATGGATTGATAGCAAGATATATTGTGTCTATTTGTCAGGTTACTGGTTCTGATTGTGTTGGCACATCCATTGCTAATGCTGGTACTAACAGGATGTATACTTTTACACAACTAATTCCAAGAACTTCATATAATATTAGTATTAGAGCCGATTCACAAGATAGTACTTTTAACACATTTTCAGGGTCATTCTCAACACCTATTTCTGTAGAAACTACTACACCTCAAGGTTAGTGCACTGTGTGTGTTGTTGTTAAGATATCCATTTTTGTCCCATTCTTTAGGACTTGGCTTTCTCTTAACCGGCTCCTTGTATTCTACTAATTCGGCTATTAATCTCGCTAGTATAGGAGCAGATAGAAATGCTCTGAGGTGTCTCACACCTCTTACATTATGTTGTAGGATTAGTGATACAGGTACTAGTTCTCTTGGTAGCTGGAGATATCCAGATACATCTTTAGTTCTAAGTAGAAGTGGTGGTGGCAGTATATCCAGGAGTAGAGGACCTAGTTCAGTTATTCTTCATCATACTAACAATGCTATGTCTCCTACTGGAGTATATACATGTGAAATACCTGATACTAATGGGACTATTAAACAACTGGATGTCTACTTATATGTGGGACAATTACCAGGTCAGTTCATTAGTGACAGCTACTGAAATAAGTGAATTTTAAACTATTGCATTTTTATTAATTTGGTATTAGTATTAACTTCAGCAGAAAAAAGCAGATTATGTTGATAATGATAAAATTGTTAGTGTTGCAACTAAAATCAGAGCATACTTTCCTCTCCATTTTTTTTCTTATTATTTTCTATAGTACTTTTGATCTCAAGTTAATTTCTAAACTATTATATTTTATCCTACATTGTCTTCTACGTTAGGTTAGGGTACATAAATAATTTTCGAGTTTAACTTTCACAGTTTACATTCTGATTACATTATGACTATATTATGACTTTATCTGCAGCGTCCATGTACTGCACTACTTTGTATTGCTCAATAATACGCTTTTATTCAATTGATTATGAGTAGGAAATGCACAATGATATGCATAATACTGTAAGGCCATTATGAAGAGCAGATTGTGTACTAGTTTGATTTATTTTTAATATTGTCATTTATGGTTCAAATATCCACTATTGCAGATTTAATATAGTCACAATAATATATTGCTATTTAGAATGTATATTTCATTAGCTATGGTATTAATATTATTAGTTGAAATTATAAAATATTATTTAATCTTTCTAATAATATGTAATTAAATCATATTATTATTATTATTATTATTATTTTATTTGCTATTATTATTATTAAGTTATTTGCATTTCGTCCTATGAATTTTAATTACTCTAGATTAAGCCTATGCCGTGACACTTAGCAGTGACATAAACAATAATGGAGTTTGGTTGTGTTCATAAATTGAGAAAAAACTATTTTCTGTGAAGCATTAATTCCAATGATGAGAAGCAAAAAAGGCCTGGAAGTGATGAATATAAAAATTAGCACACTACGATAATTTGAAGCTCTACACTATAATGTGCATATTTTATAATTAAAATTTATTAAAATTTTTATTCAAATAAAATGTATTCTGTGCCATTTTTGGACTATTCCTTTGTCTCCTTTTATGCTTTCGCCTATCTTATTTGGATTTTCTAAATTCTAAGCTGATTTTGTATGCACTAAATTAATTAGATTGAAATTTCTCACCTAAAGGGGTCTGGAAAAAGCAAAGGAAAAATGTAAAAAAATCTTAGTTGTTGCCGGGTATTCGAACCCAGGGCCACTGGCTTTAGCCACCAATGCTCTAACCAGCACGTGGCCCTGGGTTCCACCAATCCCTGGCAACAACTAAGATTTTTTCACATTTTTCCTTTGCTTTTTTTCCAGACCCCTTTAGGTGAGAAAGTTTCAATCTAGTTTTTATGAAGGGTCAGAACTTGATAATAATTAAATTAAACGTACAGATTGTGTTACTCATTTATATGTAATATAATATAGATTTAACGGCATACCTCTATTATTCACATCAGTCGCTGCAGTTAGCATGCATCATTCGTGGAGGATTAGTAACATCAGTTCAGTGGACTAATAATAATGTACCAATAATTACTGGCACTACTTTTATAGAAGCAGATCCTGTGATCGATAAATTGACAGTTTCTACAACATATGTTCTCTCTGGTAGTAATATCTCTAACTTTGTTGGAACATTTGAATGTTCAGTTACTGATGGCAATGGAAGAACTTCTAATAGTGGACCACTTCTAATTAATGGTAAGAAATTAGTTAGCATTTTCTTCAGGTAAACTATGAAATTGGTGTCTAGTGTGAAGTTTTAGTCAAGAGCAATGAACAGAGCATAAAATATATAATTTTATAGGCATTTTTACTGGAGAGTCTTCTTTTTCTAGAGTTTGTTGGAACAACCAGTGTTTTTGCCATGAAACTGAACTAGTATGATAGTGAACATTGAGTCCACACTATTTTCATTTTTTTATTATTACAAGTGAGGATGTAATTCATATTATGTTCACAAAGTAAGATTAGACTAACTCTAATAATAGTATGTGCCATATTGTATTAATATTTACCTACAATTGCGAGCATGACAGAATGTTCTTTATAATGCACTGGACAGTAGATAATAATAACAACACCATAGTTTTACAGTATAACTAGGGAGCAGGGTTGGGTCAAATACGTGAGTATTTTTATTTACTCCATATTTACATTTTACATACTATTTTAGAGTATGTTTGTATCTTCAGAATTAAAATGTGAAGTATTTGTATTTGTATTTCTAATACTATTTTTGAAATAATATCGAGCTCTCATATTAGTAGAAAGAAAGGGATCACCTGAAAGAAATATTTACTGGGCAGATTCTTTCTATATTATTTAGTTCTTACAGTATTAATGTTTGTCTAGTACAACTATTTGATGTTTCTTTTAATGTTTGGTCGGTCACCATCTATGAGACACGTGGTTGAGTGACAGACTGACCAACTGATTAAGGGCTTACTAACTCTCTCATACATGTGTAATGAAAGTTAATTATTTATACAACCTAACAAGACTGGACCAAGCCTTTAATGTGTCAGTATATTTTTGTTTCGACTTAGTTTTTTCAGAAATATTTTGTCATTTTTTGGCTGTACAATCATAGGCTTATGTGAGAAATGCCTCCTATTGTTACATCATTACCACGTGACCATATAATTACTTCCTGATCGCAGTAGCTTCACTTTTGCCAAGTAATTTACCAAGTGCTGAAATTGAAGTGCCGCATACAGCCTACCGGCGAGTGTCCCTGACATGTTCCACTTCTATTGTGAAGACAGCGTTTCATATGCCAACAAATTTTACATTTTGTTGGTCTGAGAAATGACATTGTAATAGCTTGCTAGTGTATAGTAGTTCAGATCTCTGATGCTTCATTGATGAAAATTTCGATGGATTCCTTCAAACTCCATAGCTATCATAAGAAGAATTTTTTTTTTGTTCTTTGGAAAGTCAATGAAAAAAAGCAAACTAGCCTCAGTATATTTATGCATTCTTATAACATAAGTAATAAAGTTCATTTTCAATCAAGCCTTTCATTTTCATATGAATATAAACCTTAATTCAATCGATACCACACTTGTAGCTAGCTAATGGTGATGCAATTCAAAAGTATTTGTGTTTGTAGGAAAGTATTTGTATTTGTATTTTGTATTTGTGTTTCTTAAATATTAAATTTGTATTTAAATATTATTCAATGTATTTGACTCCAACTCTACTAGAGAGGCTTGCTCATTATTAGTGCTAAAGCACACCACGAGTAGTATAATACATGAATAATATGTCACTAATCTTTGTGGTTTACACTAGGAAGACTTTATCTCACACCTTTGTTTCAGTCGCTATCATTTGATGACAAATTTGTTATACTTAGAGAATAATGAAACTTTAAGTGCTTAATTATCTTTGGCAAAAATCAATTACACTAGAATTTACTAAAGAGTTTTAGCTTTGTTGTAACATATTGACATTTTGAATACTCTAGACATTCCTGTTTACTTCTTCCTTAATTTAAAATTATCATTAATTTTTCCATTCATTTTAGAATTTCAAAGTCATAACTTGTAATAATTTAGCTTCATCTATCACGAGTGACCCATAGGAATTTTTCATGCATTTTTTTAATTCAATTAACAAATTCATTAATGTATTATTTTTTTAGGTGTTGGTGTTAGTGTGTCTCCTCCTATTCCACTGACTGTGGGACAACCTGCTACTCTCACTTGTGTGAATGTTCCTGGTGTGGCTGAACTCATAGAATGGAGGACTATAGATGGAGTTGTATTATCTAGAGATATATCTGCAACAATTTTAGAGTATTATATCCCTCTGGTTAATGATAGTGTCTCACTTCATGATAATGAATTTACTTGCTATGTCACTAGAGCAAACTCCGGGGTGTTTAATCAAACCCTTTCATTATCTGTATTTGGTAAGTAGAGTCAAAGGTCACATTTTACTTTAGGCCTACATGCCCTGTCATGTGAGCCTTGCCACGCAGATTACCACGCGGACCACTACACGCTATATATGTGCATCTTAGTATAAATAGTTAGTGATAGAGTTAAGTGCATAGTATTGTTCACAATAAGATAATAACTTTGATTAATAGCAAATTTAAATCCCGTATTGTTCATGATGAAATGATAAAGTTAAGTGCATATTGTAAGTTTTTATGCTCGTAATTTTTTAAGATCGGAACCCCCTTTTTCATCATGAATTTTACTGAGTGCTATGTTCCTTCTATGTCTGAGTATGTGTTGTGTAAATACACTAGTAATAATTGATTTCATTCTGTAGCTGGGTTGTAAGGCCGGCTATGTGCAGAATGCAAGGTTCTAGTTTAAATAATGGGATTAGGGAAGGTGAGTATGAGTGGAAAATATACATATACGGAAAATTTTTTTGCATGAACATGTGTGTGAAACTGTTCCACAAATTATATAAATCGCATAATGATACAGAGTAAATGGAGGGTAGGGTGACTGTTAATGGGTGAGAAGTGGGTAAAGTTGTAAAGTAATGTGAAGCTTGAACAATATGTGCTCCAGTAGTTAGATCTACAAAGTCAATAAAGCAATTTACTGTCTGATGGCAAATTCCCACATATGAATTGGTGAGCATAACCTCTACTCATCTAATAAAACTGTGGTGAGGCACAAAAGGATCTGCTGAATCATTAGTAGTAATGTAGTGTAGTTTCTGACCTATTGGGTACTTCTATCATAAAATGGATGTTGGTTCCTCCTTTCTACACCTACAAAAACTCAATAGCATTGTCTGTATCTATGTCAGTTGTATCTTTCCTGTCTATACTTCCAGCTCCTCCAAACTGAATAGGATGACCTTAAAACCATTGGGTATGTGTATATTGGTGAAAATTACACTAATCTTCTATAGTGTTTGAGCAATGTTCTGTCTGCCAGGATAGCCATAGAAACTGAGGTTTCAAATGCTCCCAGTATAATTTCCAATATTTCATTGACCTTTATAATGGCTTTCACTAAAAAATAACTCCATCTCTCGTAGTTACTACAGATTTACATCCATATTTTGGGCATCTCCAACAATAAGATTCTTTCTTAAACAAGTTACAAGTATTACCACATTTTTACGACCAGCACTGTTTTTCAATTCACCAATTGAATTCAACCAGTCTTCTCACTAATTGTACAATTCAAAACCAAGTCTCTAAGCTGCAGTCACAAAGGTGATTGTGGCACGTTCTGGCAATCTTTGCATTCACTTAGTTTGTTCGCATTGCATATGTGTACGTGATGCACGTGGTTTGGTGCAGGCATAGTGTAACGTAGATAATAAGTAGTTATTAGGCAGACTAGTGCTCTGCTGCATCTTCAATATAGACAGACAGACAGACAGACAGACTGACAGACAGACAGACAGACAGACAGACCGACAGACCGACAGACAGACAGACAGACAGATGGATGGATGGACAGACAGACAGACAGACAGATGAACACATAGATTGACAGACAGACAGACAGACAGACAGAACGACAGACAGACAGAACGACAAACAGACAGACAGACAGACAGACAGACCGACAGACAGACAGACAGACGGATGGATGGATGGACAGACAGACAGACAGACAGATGAACACATAGATTGACAGACTGACCGACAGATGGACAGACACACAGCAGGCAGTCGGTCAGGATGGACAAATGGATAGACAAACAGACAGACATAGCATTGCTCTTTAATATTACATTTTAATGAAGTACCTATGTTATTTATAAGTAAGGAAGAAAACTATAGTAAAAAACGATAAATAACCCTCAGCACGCATATGCGAGAGGGTTATACCTGTCGGTTTGTTTGTTTGTCTGTTTTTCTGTCTGTCTGTCTGACATGCTCTGATATTGGAAATTTACTGACAATTAACCGTTAATTTATGTATGAATTTACTCAGGACGAAGATTAAGGACTTCTTATTTTGCTACTTTTTTTAATTTCGGGCTAATTGGTGACCAAACGCGAAGTTTTCAGCTCTGCATAGGTATCAGCTTTTATGGGTAGTGCCCCCTAGTGTCACGTCATAATCAAGTGAGCAAATAATTTCTTGCACCCAGCGATGTAGTTTATTTTATGCCCAGGGAAGTTAGCATTGAAAATATATACCGGTGGTTGTTTTTGGCTAGTTTAGCTTCTTCTCTTACGAAGACAGCATTTCCATGTACCGTTTTCGTTGCTCAAGCTATATTGATGTCTCATTAAAAAAGCTAACAGATTGCTTGTTCTTTTGGATGGAGATTAAATTGTAATAGCTATGCAGTGTTTAGTAGCGCTGTGAGTTCACTCCTTTGGTGCTTCATTTGTCTTAGCATAGTTGTTGCAATCATTTAATAAGTGTCATGATTATGATTTCTCTTATTTTTTATACACTTAAGTGCAATTTTTGTTGCAGTATCAATTGTACTACACTTACAATATTATTAAATGATTTCATCATAATTTTGTAGTTCCATATCCAGCTATTGGACTAAATGCAAGTACTTCAGGAAGTATGATAATAGGATCAGAACTGAACTTGACATGTGCATTATTTGAGTTGTTCTCTGGACTAACTCAATCTCCTATGGCTACATGGACTACTACTACAAGTATTCCAGGATCTATTGAAACTACTACTACCACTAATAGGACAGTTGCTGTGCTAAATATCAATCCATTGAGAGCATCTCATCCAGTGACTTACACTTGCCAGGGATCAATATTTACTCCAGTTGGAAGCAGGACACAAATATTCCAGGAAACAATTATGATAAGAACACAAAGTAAATACTGTTAAAGAAATGATACTTTTGCATGCAGATTTTGTAATGCCAAAAAAGATAATTAGTAATATTATTGTCTCTCTTTACAGACATTTTTTACAATATTATAGAATTGGTCGCCACAGAGAATCAAACCAAGGATTACTTTCTTAACACACAAGCACTCTGCCACTGAGCTGTGATAACCACCCAGCAAACAAACACTCCAATTCTGTATTAATACAGTTAAGTGGTATTGCTATGATACAGTGTCACTATAATGTTTGTATGCCGGCTGGTAGTTGTAGCTCAGTGCCAGAGTACTTGTGCGCTAAGCTAGCGGTCCCGGGTTCAATTCCAGGTGGCGACCAAATTTTTATTTTTATTCTGTACTGTTAAAAAAGCCAGTGAAAAGAGAGAATACATCTAATGAGTAAAAGAAGGATGAGAAAGAACTTGTGAAGTAATAAAAATAATATTCTATCTGGTGTGAGGTATATTAATTGAGCATTTTTACTGTGTTTAAGTTACTTGTTGTTGTACAATATATTATTGTGTACATGGGTTCAATAAATTTCCTACACTATTTTACATTCTGTCGCAATAAATGTTCTGATGAACCACAACAATCTTTCTCAGTTAATTATGTTTGTGGTTTGCTTGCTGGCCATTATTGCACTGTTGAGTTCACCATTAAAATATTGAAGAACCCTAACAGGCTTCAACTAAAATTTATAATATCCAATCAGGAAGACAACAACCATGTTATTGCGGTATTATTGACACTGAACAAAATATTACTGAAAGTTATGTAGAATTTGATACCTATTATTTAACTAACATGTTTGTATGACAGTTCCTGCTCCTGATATTTCTGTTATGATATCATCTGACTTGCTGATAGTGGGTGGAGTAGATAATGTCACTATATCTTGTTCAGTTAACACCAATCGCAATATTGTGGATACTGGAGAGTTAAGATACTCTTTCGTATGGATTGATAGAGATGGCTCTGAAGTGAGAAATAGTAGTAGAAGTATTATAACATTATCTTCTACAAATAGTTGGTCAACTCTCACTCTCTCTCCACTGAGCAGTCTGGACACCTTATTCAATTGTAATGTTACAGTCTCAGAATCTCAGAACTTGCTCCAGAGAAGTAATGCTGGAACTACATCAATTTCCATTAATTCACAATGTAAGTATATGCAGCTGATAAGTACTGAATTAATTCATTAAATTTTGGTCATCACTACTAAGATTGAAAATATTATTTTTTGTATGTTTAGTTCCGGATCCTCCACAAGTTAGGATCAGTAGTTCTGGTTCTTCTACTGCTGGTGAAATGTATGCGGTCACATGCAATGTTAGTCTCAATCAAAACCTCAGAAGGACCCCAGTTATTGAGTGGGTGGGGCCAAGCGGACTTGTACTAAATGATAATTCTCTAGAGAATGTGTCATTGAGTACTTCTTCTCCGTCTACAACACTGACTCTATCATTTACTCCACTTCACACCAGTCATGCAGGAAGCTATGTTTGTAGAGCTGTCACAATAGACACAGATGCAGCTATTTCTATCACTAATAATAATACCTCAATTATATTAGTGGAAGGTAAGTTTTGGT
>WLWI01001220.1_pt1 | contig 22502 bp, 22 predicted proteins | sample 6701501 | NCBI WGS metagenome assembly WLWI01 (sample SAMN12718690, study PRJNA515312) | sponge metagenome | isolation source: marine sponge | host: Mycale hentscheli | place: New Zealand: South Island, Marlborough, Capsize Point | collected 2014-11-01 | reverse complement strand
AGGAAGCTCTGATCAAGTGCCTTCGTCGTCATGCTGGTGAATACCAGCATCCAGTAAACAATTGATTTAACTGGATTCTGGCCTGCGCCAGAATGACGGCTTATTGAATATGTGAACTTAATCAGAGACTACCTAACACTAAATGATTATCAAACTAATTTGAAACTCAATTTATTCGTCGCGGAGAATAGACATGACCTTTCGTCCACCCAGTGCAGAAGATTTACAGGAGCTCGGTAAGAAACTCGAATTCAATCTGGATGCAGAACAAGCTGAACGATTCCTTTCCTTCATGGGACCCTTTTTCGGCTCATGTGAATTGCTCGACAACGAACCTGCTGCGCTGCCTGAGATAAAATATCCTGAACGCACACATTACTTCCCGGATGCGAAAGAGAATAGTTACGGCGCCTGGTATGTAAAAAGCAAGATAGAAGGTGCTGCCAGCGGCCCACTCAAAGGTCGCAGTGTTGCGATAAAAGATAATATTTTTGTCGCCGGTATTCCGATGATGGACGGTGCATCTGTATTGGAAGGATTCGTCCCCGATTTCGATGCGACGGTTGTGACACGATTACTTGATGCCGGTGCGACCATTACCGGTAAAGCTGTATGTGAGTATTTTTGCATTTCCAGCGCTAACTTTACCGGCAGTGGTTATCCGGTAGACAATCCCAGAAAAAGGGGCTATTCAACAGGCGGTTCATCCTCCGGCAGCGCAGCGCTCGTCGCCGGCGGCGAAGCGGATATCGCACTCGGTTGTGATCAGGCTGGTTCCATACGTGTGCCTTCAAGTTGGTGCGGAATCTATGGTATGAAGCCTACTCATGGCCTGGTTCCTTATACCGGGATTATGGGAATGGAAGCAACGATAGATCATGTCGGACCCATGACAACGAATGTCGCTGATAATGCACTGGCATTAGATGTATTGGCAGGTTACGACGACATTGACGGGCGACAACGACACCTGCAGATACATGATTATTCAGCTGCGCTCGGTAAAGATGTTGCAGACATGAAAATAGGGGTCGTTGCAGAAGGTTTTGGCATGCCCTATTCAGAAGCTGATGTGGATGAATGCGTGCGTGCGGCCGCAGCAAAATTTGCGGAGCTTGGCGTTAATGTCGAGCCAGTATCCATTCCTGTTCATCCAGAAGGTATTGCAGTGTGGAGTACAATCTTTACAGACGGATTAAGAGAAACACTTAAGCTCAACGGCGCCGCTTCCAATATCCATTCGGCCTGTTCGCCGGCCTTATGGCAGGCAGCAAACGGCTGGTTAAATCGTTTGGATGAGATGCCACAGAATGTACAGATCATGTTGTTATTTGGACAGTATCTGGAACGCTACAACGGTTACTACTACGGCAAAGCAAAGAACATGATGCGTCGTTTGGCCGCCGCCTACGATTCTGCCCTTGCGAACTATGATCTCCTGCTTATGCCAACCTCTTCTGGAAAACCTATGGCAAATGTCACCTCACTTGCCGATGCCAGTACTGAACAGGTTATGGAACACGCACTAAATGCAATATTTAATACCTGCCAGTTTGACGCCACAGGACATCCGGCAATGTCAATTCCCTGTGGCGAAAGAGAGGGTCTGCCCATCGGTATGATGCTGGTTGGCAAACATTTTGATGAACCCACTATATATCGGGCAGCTCATGCTTTTGAACAATCGTTTGACTGGTTGAGTTTATAACTGGTAAAAGATGTAAAACGCTCAGGCAAATCTACACATGAAATATTTTGAGCCTACCAGTATTGACGAGGCTGTCGCTATTCTAGCGAGGGAAGATGACGCGCGTTGTGTCTCCGGTGGCGCTACACTAGTGGCGATGATGAATGCAGATTTACTCTCGCCTTCTACCCTGGTTGGTTTACGTCGTGTCAGCGGTATTGAAGGCATAACAAAAAACCAGCAAGGTTTACGCATCGGCGCCATGACCACGCATGCAACAATCGCCAAATCTGGTTTGTTTGTAGCCGGTATGAACGTCATTAATCGTGCGGCCAATCAGATTGCCCATCCCCCTATTCGCAATATGGGTACTATTGGTGGTTCGATCAGTCACGCTGATCCCGCTGCTGATTTCCCAACGGCCCTGATTGCTGCTAACGCCAGTATTGAAGTAAGCGGTATGGATGGACAACGTTTAATCCCCGCAGATGAATTTTTTCTTGGCTATTATGAAACTGCAGTTGCAGAGAATGAATTTGTTACTGCCATCCTTGTACCCAAAGGACCGGAAAATGCAGTCGGCGAGCATGTCAAGGTAACCCGTGTAGATGGTGATTTCGCGACAGTTTCCGTTTCTCTTGTTCTGGCTTTCAATGAAAACCAATGCAGCTATGCGCGCATCGCAGTCGGCGCTGTTGCCGCAACTCCCCTGCATCTTGATGAAGCGGACGCAGTGCTAACAGACTCTGCGCTTACTGACGAAGATATAGACAATGCAGCTGCACTTCTGGTTAAAGCGAGCGACCCAATTGATGATGTACGTGGTAGCGCAAATTACCGGCGCGCATTAATCCCGCGCCTGTTAAAACGTGCAGTGTCTCTCTTAAAAACAGATGCATAGAACTCATGAAACATAAACTCTAATTATCATGTCAACAGACAAACAAGTTATCACGCTTAATATCAACGGTGAATCGATTGAGTTACTGCTCGATGGTGGTGAAACTTTATTAGAAACCGTACGTGAACAACTCGGTATGACTGGTTCAAAACGTGGTTGTAACCAGGGTGTCTGCGGTGCCTGTACGATGCTTGTTGACGGCGAACCAGTACGTGGCTGTCTGGCATTATCATCAGCTTGTAGCGATCGTTCTATTACCACGATAGAAGGTATTGCCGATGGTCTGAATTTATCGCCAATACAGGAGGCCATGGTCGAGCACGGCGGTCTACAATGCGGCTTTTGCACCTCCGGCATGGTGCTCACGCTAAGCGCATTTCTGGCCGAGAATCCAAAACCAACTAGAGAACAGGTTCGCCATGCATTATCAGGTAACCTGTGTCGTTGTACTGGCTATACTAAAATTGTTCATGCCGCCATGCATGTAGCAGAGGCATACAGCGCATGAGTATGCCAAACACAGCCGTTGGCCATGATGTACCACGCATCGATGGCCGTGAAAAAGCCACCGGTGCCGCAGCTTTCATCGATGATATGTCACTTCCCGGTATGTTATACGGCGCGATGGTCTTTAGCGACTACGCCCACGCGCGTATCCTCAGTTACGACACCAGTGAAGCCCTTAAGCTACCCGGTGTAAAAGCCGTCATCACCGGCGATGACTTCGATGCTGTCCTGGGAGGGGTGTTTCTCAAAGATGAACCCCCTATTGCAATGGGTAAGGTCCGCTATCTTGGCGAACCCGTGGCCGCAGTTGCCGCTACCGATTTGAAGACCGCTCGACTGGCAGCCCAATTAATAAACATTGAATACGAAGCACTACCCAATGTTTTGTCGGTCGATGAGGCTCTTGATCCTAAATCGACTCTGATACATGAAGACCTGTCTGATTATTTTCGTCTCAAACCCAGCAGTTTCGAAGGCAACATATTGTGGAAGGCCTCGATCAGCGAAGGCGATGTAGACCAGGTCTGGTCAGACTGTGATGTGATTGTCGAAGGAGAATTCCAGACCCAGGCACAACATCATTTATATATGGAACCCTGCGGCGCACTGGCGAAACCGGAACAAAATGGCGGTATCACGATCTGGTCCAGTTGCCAGTCGGTTTTTATCGTGCAACAAAAAGTTGCTGACTACCTGCAGATGCCGATGGCGAAAGTACGTTCGCTGGTACCTCATGTCGGAGGTGGTTTCGGCGGTAAGGGTGGGCTACATATTCAGACCCTGGTGGCAAAACTGGCAATGACATGCAGTCGACCGGTTAAAATGACACTAACCCGCACTGAAGATTTTGAAATCGTACGTTCACGTCACCCGATTCGTATACGTATGAAGACAGGTGCAAAAAATGACGGCACCCTCATCGCGCGCGAAATTGATATGGTCCTCGATGGAGGCGCCTATGCGGACGAAAGTCCGGCGGTATTAAACTGGGCTGTGTTTGTTGCAAGAGGCCCTTACAATATTCCAAACGTGCGTTCCAATGGTCAACTTGTCTACACTAATAAACTCCGCGCAGGACCTTATCGAGGTTTCGGCAACCCACAAGTCACGCTCGCAGGTGAAACACAAATTGATGAAATTGCGCAGAAGCTGGACATGGACGGGTTCAAATTACGTCAGCTCAATGCTGTAAAAACTAATGATGCCTGGATCGGCGGACAAAATATCGATGCCTGCGGTTTTGATGCCTGCATGACAGGCATGTTGGAGGCCACAGCGGGAGCTGAGGCCGAAGCAGCGGCGGCATCAACTTCAAATAAGCGTCGGGGCATCGGCTATTCTGCACTCACACACATGTGCGGTATTCAATCGACCTCAGCCGAGGTGCATTTGCGCGCAGATGGTTCCGTCGCTTTAGTGACCGGGGTTGTAGATATCGGACAAGGCTCTAACACCATACTCTCGCAAATTGTCGCTGACTCACTGGCGATACCAGTTGAGCGAGTTTCTTTTGCAGCACCGGATACTGATTCATCACCCTACAACTGGAAAACTGCAGCGAGCAGAACTACTTACATGAGCGGACGTTCGGTACTTGGTGCTGCAGTAAATGTTCGCGAACAATTATTCACACATGCTGGTGAGATGCTGGAATGTGCCGAACATGATCTGGAACTTAGAGAAGGCGGCTTCGTGGGCGTCAAGGGTGTAGCAGATGCACAGCTCAGCTTTGCACAAATTGCCGGGCGTGCCATGGCGTGTGTAGGTGGTCCCATTGCGGGAACTGACACTCTTGTCTTTGACGGCCCTACACTTGATCCGAAGAGAGCAATAGTAGATGGCTTTGCCTTTACCAATGTCGGCATTTATACCTTTGGCATGCAGGCGGTGGAAGTCGAGGTTGATACCGATACTGGCGAAGTTAAGGTCTTACGCGTCTGGTCTGCACACGATGTCGGGCGTGCGATCAATCCCGCTATGGTTGACGGCCAGGTACATGGTGGCGTTGTACAAGGCCTTGGTCTAGCACTGACTGAAGAGATGGTATGGGGAGAAAATGGCAACCTGATCAACCCGACCTTAATGGATTACAAGATCCCGGGCATCCTTGATGTACCTGATTTTATTCAATCCATTATCATAGAAGCAGCAGAGCCCACAGGACCATACGGCGCCAAAGGTATGGCGGAAAACTCCCTCGTGGGTATCCCCGCCGCTGTCTCCAATGCGATTGCCAATGCCTGCGGTGTCAGGCTGAGAAGTTTACCTTTCACATCTGAGCGCGTGCTCAGGGCACTCGACGCTGCAGGAAAATAATCTAATCAAATTATTACAATTTTAACTAATTGTATTGATCAGTTCTTTAACCGACTTGCTAGTAAAAAAACGTATCGACTCTGAGTGTCTCATTCACCCTTGCCAGTATTAGTACGAGCAACCGTGAAACGATGAGCTGCTGTCGACCCACAGCGGACGATTACTTCAGATAGTCTTTGAGTAGAGTGCCTGGCTTCATGGAAGGATATTATCCTTCCCGTCTGCTATGCTTCAAAATCTCTCTTTCGTGAATGTCATTGATAACAAAGCATACCCCAAGGAGCTGAACCATTTCCCGGATTGAAAAAACCTTGACCATGGTGTTGTTGTGCCTGTCCGGCAGCTTCATTTTTTGGCTGCCTTATTTTGTCGACACCTTCTATATCCCGATCCAACGCACCTTCGGGTTTTCCAATACCCAAATCGGTGTGCTTTCTGGCACCTTCGGCTTCACTTCTTTGTTGAGCTATGCACCTGGAGGCTGGCTGGCGGATCGCTATCCCGCGCGAAAACTGATGAGCACCGCGCTGTTGGCTTCCGGGATGGGCGGTTTCGTATTCGCGCAGATTCCTTCTTTCGAGATTTGTCTCTGGCTATACGGACTATGGGGAGTATCGGCCAGCCTGATCTTCTGGTCCGCTATGATCAAGGCCACCCGCAGCTGGGGAGGTCAGGATGAACAGGGTAGAGCGTATGGCTTCCTCGAAGGCGGGCGGAGTATTTCGGACGCTGCTTTCGGTGCCTTGTTTCTGGCCATCTTTGCCTGGCAAGGGGCCAATTCGATAGCTCTATCCAGCAATATCAAGCTGACTTCATCGTTCCTATTAGTTATGGCTGCGCTGGTTTGGGTAACCATGAGGGATACCCCGGTTTACAGACCTGATGTGCATGTAGAGGGGGCCACGTTTTCCTGGGACGAGGTGCGAATCGTCTTGAAGATGCCGTTTTTGTGGCTTCTGACTCTTGTCATCCTGGCCACCAACTGGGGAATGTGGGGAACCATTTACTTAACACCTTATGCGACAACAGTGTATGAACTGGGCGATGTTTGGGGCGGCGCTGTTGGCACGGGAAAATACTGGCTTGCGGCATTTTCGGCAGTATTTGCAGGCTTCATCGCCGATCGGATCGGTGCCGCCAGGGCGATAGTCGGCCTGTTTATACTTATGACCTCTGGTTTCCTGCTGTTCGCAACGGTGCCTGGTGCAGCGGGCCTCGTACCAATGCTGGTACTTAATTCCGCGCTGGTTGTCACAGCCGTGTATGCCCTTCGCGGGATCTATTACGCATTGTTGGAACAGGGGCATATCCCCATGGCGCTCACAGGAACCGCGGTGGGTCTGGTCTCGGTCATCGGCTATACGCCCGACACGCTAGCGCCGTTGGTATTCGGTTTTGTGTTAGATGCGTGGCCGGGCGCTATGGGGTTCCAAATTATATTCGGGTTGATTGGTTGTATTTGTCTTATTGGGTTGTTCGCCGCGATGCTTATTTACCGGATTGTGCAGGCACCGCGACCGGATCACTCAAGTCGCCTTTGAACCAAATCGAATTCGTCGAAATTAGTGAAGATGATGTATTACCTCTTCTGGCGCTAAGCAGCCAATCGCTGAACAATTTAACGCTTGTGTTGCATTGACTGAGCGAAAGCGCAAACCAAAAGCGGGTCTTCAATAAATCTCACAATTCGTAGCGAATAGTCCAGATATCTGGAGAAACCCTGCTAGGATTTAAGAATAATCCCTTATCCGGAATTTCAATGTTAAGAAACATTATTGCTTTGTTTTTAGTTTGCTCATTATCAACAATCGCATTTGCAGACCCTGAGTCTGCTGCTAATCCTGTCAATACAAATGATAGCGAATATACATTTAATGAAGTATTACTGTCAGCTTTAGAAGGGAATGCTGAAGCCCAAATTGAACTAGGACACCTATACCGCGAGGGAACAGGAATCCACCAGGATTATACCGAAGCGTTGCGGTGGTACCGCGAAGCTGCGTCGCAAGGAAATGCCAATGCAGAGAACAACATCGGTGTGTTGTATCAAAAAGGTCTGGGTGTTAATCAGGATAATGTCGAAGCAGTTAAGTGGTATCGCAAGGCCGCGGAACAAGGGTTTGCCCTTGCCGAGAACAACCTTGGTTTTATGCATCTTAAAGGAATGGGTGTGCCACAGAATTATGCGGAGGCAGAAAAGTCTTTTCGAAAAGCAGCAGAACGAGGATTGACCGAGGCCCAGTTCGAACTAGGTAGCTTATACCTTGCGGGAGCAGGTATTCGCCAGGATTATGCCGAAGCAATCAAGTGGTATCACAAGGCCGCGAAACAGGGGCATGCCTCAAGCCAGTTTAACCTCGGCTTTATGTATCGAAAAGGATTTGGCGTTAAACAGAATTATACCGAAGCGTTGAAGTGGTATCGCAAAGCCGCGGAACAGGGAGATGCCTCGCGCCAGTTTGACCTTGGCTTTATATACGAAAAAGGCTTTGCTGGGGAGCAAGATTATGTCGAAGCAGTCAAGTGGTATCACAAGGCTGCAGAACAGGGGGATGCCTCAGGCCAGACTAACCTGGGCTTTATGTATCGAAAAGGATTTGGCGTTGAGCAGAATTTTACCGAAGCGTTGAAGTGGTATCGCAAGGCCGCGGAACAGGGAGATGCCCAAGGCCAATCTAATCTTGGGTTTATGTATGAAAAGGGCTTCGGTGTCGAGCAAGATTACTCCCAAGCAATCAAGTGGTATCGCAAGGCCGCGGAAAAGGGGAATACCCAAAGCCAGTCTAACCTTGGGATGATGTGCCAAAATGGTTTAGGCGTTGAGCAAGATTATACCAAAGCAATGAAGTGGTATCGCAAAGCCGAGGAGCAGGAACATGCGAGAAGTCAGACTAAACCTGAATAGATTACAAAATCCCCGTTATCCTTGATGTGCCCGACTTTATCGAATCCACCATTTTTAAAACAGTAGAAGCCACGGGACCATACGAAGCCAAATGTTTGGCGGAAAACTCTCTGGTGGGTATCCCAGCCGCATTCTCTAACGCGGTTGCCAATGCCTGCGGTATCAGATTGCGAAGTTTACCTTTCACATCTGCACGTGTGCTCATGGCACTCGATGCTACTGTAAAATAATCTTGTCGAATTATTACAATTATATTTAGTTGTAATAATCAGCTCTTCAACTGCCTTGCAAACAAAAGAATTCATCAAGTTTACATATCTCTTTCGCCATTACGATTTCAACCGACCGAAACCAGGCATTCAGAGGCATATTTTGAGTAACAATTGGCAAAGCGAACAGATTTTGACTCCGTTCCTTTCAGGCGCACGATTTTTCTATTTTCTTTCTCTAATCAGGTTCGCCCTGATTTGAAATTAATCTTCGTAAATGGATAGGTAATCTGAGTTTTCCACAACTTCGCAATTGGAAACCGTTATTGAATAGTCACCTAGAGAGATAGAGGCAGATACCCAGGTATCTGGTAGTCCATCCGCCTTTGGCGAACTAATAGAACTGCGGCTAAGTTCTTCCACAATTGCGAATTTACACCCTGTTTTCAATATGTAGGGAGGTGTCTTTCCAGTGGAGCTTGGATACTTAGGAGAGTCATCTGAGCAGCCGCTAGAAAAAACGGTGATTGCAAAAAGATAAAAAATTAAGTGGTTGTCTATTTTCATGGGATAGGAATATCTAGCCAATCATGAATCCAACTATGATGAATAATACGCCAATACCGATATAAAAAAGAGATGTCTCCTCAATTTTCTCTAGACACGAATCAGACGGGTTATCCGGATTGTAGAAAACATCAACTTCAGCACCTTCATGATATCTGTCTGCTAGTTCATTCGCTTTAGACGGCATAGAACTGGCGTAGCTGCCTCCAGCGTGAATCTTATTGTTATTATAGTTACGTTTTCCCACCTGGTATTCATACTTAACTGTAGCGGAGTAATAGGTATTATGTGAACCATACGTATTACTGGAACTTTTCCCCGCTTTTGATTCAGCTATGACACCTGTCACAGATGGCCATGACGTTGTTCGCGCAACCTTCCACCGTGGTACTACAATTCCGTAGACTACTGCACATGCACCCACAAAGGGAAATATTGAACCTATAATTTCTTCCACAGTGGTCTCCATGCAATGGGTTTAAATGTCGTCATTATAGTTATAACGGGCATAAATACTGAACCTTTAGTTTCGATATTCCTGTTGTTGAGGTTTTCAGTAGAACAGAGTGCGCTTTCAACTTAGGTTATATTTGACCCATCCTTGCAGGCTGAATAAGAACTAATGTAATTTACGCGTCGTCGGCGGGACAGGGCATTTGCTGATCTGCTGGACCTGCTGCTGGCGTGAATGAAGGTCTATCGACGAGGCGTTCCATCCATGCGCTGAGCCTGGGTTTATCAGCCCAAAGTTCATGGAACATCAGGCGTTGTAGTCGATTGACAAATGGTGCGTAGGCCATATCCGCTAAGGTAAAATCTCTACCTACCAACCATGGACCGTCATCAAGTGCTGTTTCTAAACGAGTGAGTACGGGTTCAACCTTCTGCCTGGCCTCCTCCACTACTTCCGGGTCAACCGGTCCAGTGGCCCATTTTAAAAAGTGTGAGGCCTTTTCCGGGTTCGGATGGACACTCACCAGCTCAGCAATTTGATCACGACTTAAATTTGTCAGCATTCGCTTGACCATTAACTGGAAGGCAGCGGGACGTTGCACATGGTAGAGAACATCATCCTGCAACTTAACCAAAGTACGCATCTTTGCCCGTGCAACAGGATCCGCAGGGATAAATGAAGGTGTATTGTACTTGTCATCCAGGTATTCATTGATGATGGTCGATTCAATAATAATGTTCTCATCATCCTTCAATGTTGGTACTACGCCGTTTGGATTCAGTGCAAGATATTCTGGCTGCAAGTTGTTGAATTGAATTAGATCGACTACGTGACTCTCATGCTCGAGATTTTTCTCGATTAAACACATGCGCACTTTGAATGAGCATACAGAATCCCAGTGATGGTAGAGAGTCAGCATAAAAGTCTCCTCGATGTTGGGCTGGATAAACGAAAAGATTGGACTTCGATATCCATATAGGCGAATAATTGCCTAAAGCATATATACTATTTTTGCTTCCAACAACAAGATAAAGCACTTTCGGGGAATCAACCATGAGCACGAATAAACTTTTTTACGGTTGGAAAATTGTAGGAGTATCAATAATAGGTCTGGCTACTGGCTGGGCTGCTATCGGTATATTTTCTTTCGGTGCCTTTATAAAGCCACTCGAGCTTGAATTCGGATGGCAGCGTGGCGAAATATCTCTGGCCCTTGCCGTTATCAACCTGACTGGAATCGCAATGGCTCCTATACTTGGTTTCCTGGTGGATAAGCATGGTGTCAGGAAGATATTACTGCCCTCCTCTTTGATGCTTGGTTTGTTGACTGCCAGTTTATTTTTCCTGAGTAGTAACCTCTGGCATTTTTATGGCATCTGGTTTCTTGTTGCGGTTCTCGGTTGTGCTGCCACGCCACTTAGTTATTCCAAAGTCATTGTAAAGTGGTTTGATAGAAAGCGCGGCATCGCCCTTGGTCTGGGCCTTGCTGGTGTTGGTTTTGGCGCGGCTCTGATGCCTCCCTTTGCGCAGGCGCTGATCAGCGCTTACGGATGGCGAGTTGCCTATTTTGGTCTTGGTGCCCTGGTCGTTTTTATAGGTTTCCCGATGTTGTTTTTCTTTCTGCGCAACTCACCAGAACAGATGGGTTTGAGATCTGATGGTGACCCTGTCACCAACGAAACTAAAACGAACACTCTTCTCATAGGCTATACAGTGCAGGAGACGATCAGGCAAAAGTCCTTCTGGCTAATGATTGGTATCTTTCTTTGTATTGGTATGGTCGTGACATCAATTATTGTGCATCTTATTCCTATGCTGGTGGAACGTGGTTTTGAACCATCCAAGGCTGCGCAAGGTCAGGCTTTCCTGGGATTGTCTCTCATTTTCGGACGGGTGTTTGCCGGTTATCTGATGGATCGTTTTTTTGCACCCCATGTCTCTATCGCTTTTATGATTGGTCCGGCAATTGGCGTAGCTATCCTCGCCAGCGGTGTCAGTGGCCCGATAGTTTTTCTTGCTATTATTCTTGTTGGCATGGCCATTGGTGCTGAATTTGATGTGATGGGGTATTTAACAAGTCGTTATTCAGGCTTGCTAAGTTACGGTCTGATTTTCGGTTTTCTTTTCTCAGCATTCGAATTGGGCGCCGCCATCGGTTCGGTAGCCATGGGTTACTGCCATGACATCACTGGAGAGTACACAATAATACTTTGGATCATGTCCGGTCTTGCGCTCTTCGCATGTTTCCTCACTTCAATGCTAGGGGCCTACCCAGAATTACCTGAAAAAGAACTCGCCAGTGCTGGCCAGACTGCGTAGCGCGATTAAGTACCGTTTGTAATATTGCATCGTTCATAATCGATAATCGGAAGAACCTATGTCTGATAAGAATGATATTAAAGGGCTTATCAAGAATTACGTCGATAACGGTATTTCCAGGCGTCAATTTTTAACAACGTTGAGTGCCATTGGGCTGAGCACAGCTGCGGCAAATTCTGTTGCAAAAGAATTTGCACCTTTTGTTTCACGAAAAAGTGAGACGAAGCCCCTACCTGCATGGGCAAAGCGAGTCAGCGGTACTGGCGGTAAGTTACTTGTAGAACAACTAAAGGCTTCCGGTCATAAATTTCTGTTTGTTAATCCTTCATCAGGCGAAGCGCCTATTTTTGATGCGCTGGTGGATGAAAGCGATATCCAGATTATAAAATCTATTCATGAGGGCGCATTAGTGGCAATGGCAGATGGCTACGCCAAAGCTACGGGCGAGACGCCCTGTGTGATCATATCCCGCCCCGGTATCCCCAATGCCATGTCAATGATGTTCAATGCCTGGAAAGATTACACCCCAATGCTGATCATCACCGATGACGTCAGCGTAGCGATGCTGGCGCAGGACGGCTTTGAAGCGATGGACCATATGACTTCCATGACCCAGACTATGACCAAGTGGCATTGGTCTATTCAGTCGGCAAAGAAGATTCCGGAAATAGTTCGCCGTGGGCAGAAATTTGCCTCGACAAAACCCTGTGGACCGGTGTTCCTCGCCACTCCTTCCGATCACTTATCAACTAAGACCGAAGCAGCCGTGATCGAGCAGGAGAAATTCTCCATCGCGATGCAGATTAGACCGTCGGCAGATGATATTAAAAACGCAGCAAAACTAATTCTAAGTGCGGATAACCCTCTTATCCTTAGCGGAGATGAAATCCGTTATTGTCAGGCTGAGACTGAGCTACTGGAGTTAGCTGAGCTACTGGGTGTCTCTGTGGTAAAGGACTGGTCTGCTTCCTGGTCCAAACATTTTCCCAATAAGCACCCTTTGTATTACGGTATTTATAGCGCCACTGCCCGTTTTCCATCAAAGGTTGATGTACTACTTAACCTCGGTTCACGCATGCCGCTTGCGGGTTCGCAATTCAGAATTGAGTCTCATGTCAAACTAGTGCAGGTAAGACTGGATGCTGAAAATCTGGCGCGTGTGTATCCCACAAACTTGTCCATTGTTGCCGACTTAAAACTGGCCATCGTCGATTTGATTGAAGAAATCAAAAGTCAATCCTCTTCACGTAAACTTAAAAGAGTTGCAAACGAACGTCTTGAACAGGCAAAAATATTCAAACTGAAAAATGAAGAGGTCTACCAGTCGATTGCCAGGAAGAAATGGAATAATGATCCAATCAGTGCTGAACGCGTAGTCCTTGAATTGGAGGAGCTGCTGGAAAAAGACAGTGTCATCGTTTCCGATAATGATACTTACTCCTGGCCAATTGATAATTACCTAAGCTATGGCCCGGATGAGAAAGATTTTTATTTTAATACCGGCTTCACTTTAGGTTGGGGCTTGCCCGCAGCCTTTGGGGTCAAGCTTGCTCTGCCGGACAAACAGGTTGTGAGCCTGGTGTCAGACGGTACCTTTCTGTTTAGCGGTCCACAACCGCTATGGTCATATTCCAGGTACAAGGCACCGGTGATAATTATTGTGATGAATAATCAAAGTTATAACAATGAACGCAATCGTATTATGTCTCGCCGTGGTCGTTCATATGAAACCGGACGTGACATGGTCTGTTATCTGGGCGAGCCTGATGTCGATTATGTCAAACTTGCAGCAGGCTTTGATGTGGAAGGTGAAGTAGTCGCTTTACCGGCTCAGATTAACGCTGCTATAAAACGCGCGATAAAGGCTACCCGGGATGGTCAACCTTACTTACTTGATATGCACGTTGAACGCACGGGTAATCTTGCAAATTCCACCTGGCATCCGGAGTATTCCATTGCAGCAACAAGAAAACGAAAGGTTTGATTAGACTCGTGAAAAATTCTAGCGCTTATAAGCTGGTAGTGAGAACTACATGCCTTTTTATACTGTTGTCAGCCGGTTTTTCCTCTGTTCGTGCCGATGAAAATGCAGGTCGACGATTGTATGAAGCGGCATGTGTACAATGTCACGGCCTGGCGCAGATAGAACAGACACGCAACGGTCGAGCAGGATGGGAAGATACCGTGCACAAGATGGTAATCACGGGAGCACAATTAGACATTGAAGAAATGGAATTGGTGATCGATTACTTATACCAACAACATGGGCCTGATGCCTCTGATCCAATGCGAACAGGTGTTTTACCCTTCGATTCGCCGCTTAGTAAAGATGGGTTAATAAGTAGTGAGAATATTGTACTGCCCGACGCCAAAGGTAAAAACCTGATAGAGGGATATTGCATGATGTGTCACGACCTTGGTCGAGTTGTCGCCACTCGCAGGGGAGATAAAGAATGGAGAGGTTACGTAAAGGACATGCTTAGAAGAAACAGTATGAACATTAGTGATGACCAATTGAATACAATGGTGTCCTATCTGAAGCAGAATTTTGGAAAATAAACGAGCACAAAACTTACAATTGACTTAAGTACTAACTAAGGGGCAAAGACGTCTATGCCTCATGAGTCACTCGTCCTCCGAGTACCGTTCGTAAAACTTTAATCTCTTTGATGCTATCTGCATCGACTTCATGTGGATCCTTTTCGAGGATAACGTAATCCGCGAGTTTACCTGCGCTCAGAGAGCCTTTACTATTTTCTTCGAAAGAAGCATAAGCGCCATTCATTGTGCAAATACCTAGCGCTTCAGAGACGCTGATACGTTGCTTCGGACCCCAGACCCTGCCTTTAACATCTTTGCGTGTAACCATACTCTGAATAGCCATCATCGGCTCATAAGGACCCGGCGTGAAGTCCGATGCTGGCGCGACGGGAATGCCTGCATCGAGAAAACTACGATGGGCAAACATCCATTGCATCTTTTCGTGTCCGTATTCCGGCCATTTGTTGCCATGGAAATGTGCATAGGTATAAAAAGGTGTGGGAATGGCACCTGTTGCCTTGATCCGTGAAAGTATTTGCGGGTTAACCAATGAACAATGTTCTATACGAAAACGTGGGTTAGGACCTTGCCAGTTTTTTAATACTCGCTCATAGGCATTAAGCACCATATTAATGGTGACGTCCCCGTTAGCATGTATTCCTATCCTAAAACCATGCGCAACAGCGTCATCAACGGCATCGTCAATCTCTTGCTGACTCATGGTCAATATGCCGTAATCATCCGGACGATCTTTATAGGGTGTACTCATTCGCATCGTACGTTCAGAGGCAGATCCATCGGCACCGTATTTGACCGCGCCAATTCGGAGCATGTCATCACCGAAGCCAGAGGTAATACCAGCTTGTTTCAAGCCTTTGAATATCTCGCTCTTACCTGCCGGCATATAGGAAATACGCAAATACAGTTCTTCAGCAGCACGGGCATCCTGATAGGCGGTCAAATCCTCGTGATTGTCAGCAAAACCCGGAAACCCGCCGAATGAGTCAGTGGTGGAAGTTAGTCCTGCTGCCGCCATGTTTCGGGTAGAAAGAGCCACGCTCGTTTGCCATAACTTTCGATCCATCACCGGCCAGGTACCAAAAGCTAGAAATGCTTCAGTTGCATGTTCCGCGACCTTGCCAGTGAACTCGCCTTGATCCCGATAAAACTTACCACCCGCTGGATCGGGCGTGTCCATCGTAATACCAGCGATTTCGAATGCTTTCGAATTAACAACAGCTGTGTGTCCTCCCCGATGTTGAACATAGACCGGATGATCAGGTACAGCTTCATCTATATCCCTGCGATTCAGTGCGCGCCCGTCTTCGAACTTGGTATCGTCATACATCACACCGCGTACCCAATGCCCTTTTGGCGTATCCGCAGCTTTTCGCGCAAGCGCTGCTTTGACATCCGCTATGCGCGGCAAATTGACGTTCGCACCAATTGCCTCCTGTGCCAGCAAGGGATGACTATGTGCATCAATGAAGCCCGGTGTCACCGTCATACCAGTCGCATCAATCACTGTTGTATTCGGTCCTGCGAGATTACGTATATCCTCATTCGACCCAACGGCCAGAATGTGATCACCGGCTATGGCCATAGCTTCTGCCCGAGGTCGTGATGAATCCATAGTCAACAAATTACCACCGACAATAATACTATCCGGCTTGCCCGCCATATTCTTTGCCCATGCAGATGAAGATGTTGTTGCAAGACTGAAACCAAGGGGCAAGGCCAGAGATGATCCTAAAAACTTTCTGCGTGTGAAATTAATCATTTTTTATTTACCTAAGGTACATCTTACGTTTCACCTAATCATGTCATGTTCGTACAGAAAGTGTTAATCGACATAGGCAATACAGGTGATTTCAATAGCAGCACCTCTCCACAATCTGCCCACTTCAATCGCAGTTCTGGTTGGAAAGTTTTCATTGAAAAACGACGGCCAGATTTTATTTAGCTCTGGCCATTCATCAATATTCGCCATGTACAGTGTGCACTTCACAAGCTTATCGAGTGACGAGCCACTACCTTTTAATGTATTCTCAATATTAAGCATCGTCTGTTTTGTTTCGGCAACGAGACCGCCCGGGACCAAGTCCAGACCTGCTTTGGAAAAATCGATACCCAAGTTCCCTGATACAAATAACAAGTTGCCTACTCGGACTGCCTCAGAAAGTGGTAGTTTCTTTTCGACGAAAGTCTTGGATCGAAAATATTCCACATCAGTATCTGCTGTTACGGCATTAGTGGAGAAAAAGAGAAGCGAGGAGATTGCAATGACTCTTAATAACATAGTCTTAATCCTGTTCATAAGTTCCGGGGATAGTTTACTTAATTAATCGCAGCCTGACCGTAATTTCTGAATTAAGTAAACTGTCACCGGAAATTCGCTATAATCGGGCTTCTCAATAATAACAATTAGGACAAAGCCGATGAGCAGCCGCGACGCAATCGAACAATTATTTGCAGATTATGCCTGGCCCCTGGACACTGGAGAATGGGATGGGTTTGAAGACTATTTTACCGAAGATGTGAATGTGTCAGTCAGCATCGCTGGAGAACAGGTAATGGGCCCTCTGCTTGGCCGTGAAATCGTTGCAGAAACTCTTTCCGGAGCTGCCAAGGCTCAGACCGATGTGCGACGACACGTGATCAGTAATCTGCGACTCAAACCAGTCAATGATAATGAAGTTGAAGCCACTGCCATTTTGACCTTGCTGGTAGTTGATGAAGGTGAACTGAATGTACGCAGCAGCGGTCTTTACCTGACACAAATAGTACAGGGTGATGACGATAAATGGCGCTTCAAGGAGATGCAGATAGCATTAGATCTTGCGTTTTAGCTTAAGAATATTCGTTCCTTTAAGGTTCGTGCTTCGTAGTCAGCAGGTGTATGATTAACAACACCATCATAAAATGGAAAATGATATGGGTAAAAAAATAGACAAAGGTGGGCAGTTTCCTGAAATCGAACTATCGATAGCGGGTGGAGGTAAGCTTTCCATTCCCAGCGAAATTGATACACCTTACGCATTTGTGCTTTTTTATCGCGGTCATTGGTGACCCTTCTGCCGCCGTCAGTTAGTCGGCTTTGAACAACAACGAGAAGCTCTGGCGGAGCTTGGGGTTAGTATTATTGCTGGTAGTGTGGATTCGGAGGATAAATTGGCCGAAATTTCTACTGATATTGGATTCCCCGTTGCCTGTGGCATTACGCGTGAAATGGGGAACAAGATTGGCGCATGGTGGGATGAGGACAGGAACTTTATACAACCCAGTGAATTTTTCATGACAAATTCCGGCATGGTACTAGCTTCATCCTATGCCAGTTCTCCCATTGGTCGTATGGATCCAGAAGATGCATTAGTGCTGGCGAAATTTATCATTGAGAAATCTGCATAAACGAAGTTGAATTAAAATTTACGAGCACTCATTTTGAATAGCGATGACTTGCTTCCTGCCCGGAGATCATCTTTAGTATCCAACTGATTGGCAGAAGACGAACCAACATAACCACTAACTTGTAGTTCCACCCTGGGATCGACACGATTTTGCCTTTCTCAACGTCCAGCAATGATTTTTTTACGACAAACTCTGAAGACCATGAACGCATGATCCCTCGATCTTTGTAAAAGCTATCTGGGTCCAGGCCAATCTTTTCATGAAAGTCTGTAGTCGTGAAACCCGGGCAAAGTGCCTGTATTTTTATATTTCTATCTTCGTATTTCAACGCCAGGCTTTCTGAGAAGCTTCGAATAAATGCCTTGGTCGGTCCATAAAGTGGACTACTGGGTGTGGGTAAAAAAGATGCTACCGAGGAAACATTGATAATCGTCCCCAGATTACTTTCAGACATGACCTTTAAAGCTGCATGACTTAGTTTTAGCGTTGCAGTCACATGCACATTCATGATGTCCTGATGCAAGTGCCAATCCATCTTGTGATATTCCCCATCTTCAGCATAACCGGCATTGTTTACCAGTATGCTGAGCTGCGCTTGTTCTTCTAATTGTTGTGCAAGTTGTTCAATAACGGATTCATCGGACAAGTCCATAATCATCACATGCGTCTCACTGCCATATTGAGCATGCAAGCTCTCTGCTAATTGATTTAATTTTTGTTCACGTCGACCAATCAACCACAGGACTTTATGCGTCGCCGCCAGCTGTCGGGCAAATTCAGCACCAATACCACTGGTAGCACCAGTTATAACAGCAAGCTTATCCATGCGGGTGAAATCCATATAACTTGGATATATGCCATATGCCATTCATCATTATCCGCTTGAGATTCTGTATTGATTTCATCTCAGGTTTGTTCATTAAATATCGCATCACTTTTTTCTACAATAATAGGTTCGATATTGGATAGTTTGCCATGTAGAAGATGTTAATTCTCATATTTAAAACTATTTACTGATTCTTTCAGCTTAAGGCTTTCCTCTGGTATATTTGACCGTATGCAAAAATTATTGATATTTATTGTCTGTGCTATTGGCGCAGTACTAAGTGGTTGTCAATCTAGTTTCGGCCCTCGCGCGCTAGAACGTACTCATCCTGCCTACAATGAGGCTATTGTTAGTTCGGTTAACGAGCAGATGCTACAAAACCTTGTACGCATTCGCTATCGTGACGTGCCGTTTTTTCTGGAAATCGGAAGTGTCACGGCCAGCCTCTCATTAGCTGGCAATGCCGGTGTCGGTGCAAATGTCAGTCTCGGTGGCAGCGATTCGCTCAGTCCAAGCGTTGGTATCTCCTATGCTGATAACCCGACCATTTCCTATACGCCATTACAGGGCGAAAATCTTCTGAAAAGCATCCTCAGCCCTCTGCAATTGGAGTCTATCCTTGTGTTGACTCAGTCGGGGTGGAGTATCAGTCGTGTATTTGGTCTTTGCCTCGAACGGGTTAACGATCTCTATAACGCACCAACGGCATCTGGCCCCACGCCTGAAAACGAGCCGGATTATCGTGATTTCAGCCAGCTCCTGGAATTGTTACGAACATTACAAAATAATCGTCTGATAGAAATCGGTGCACAAAAGAATGCGGACACTAACAATATTGTTATCAAGCTTATCTCTGATGATGTAGATTTCAAACATGAAATCGATCAGGTGTATACGCTGCTCCAACTTGATCGAACTCTTGCTACTTTCAAGTTAAATACGGATTTCCTCAAATTGGAAAAGACAGAATGGACTGTACGTCCACGTTCCATGTCGAGCCTACTCTATTATTTATCACAGAATGTAGAAGTCCCATATCATCACCGAACAGCGGGTCTTATTACGGTGACATCTGCAATAGACGGAGGTAGTTTTGATTGGGGAAGTACGCCTGCCGGAAAAATGTTCAATGTGAAATCAGCTTCTGAAAGACCACCCAATGCCTACATCGCCACTTTCTATCGTGGTAATTGGTTCTACATTGATGATGCCGATTTAAAATCCAAATCTACGTTTATATTGCTACGACAATTATTTGATCTACAGGCAGGTCAGACAAAATATGACGGTCCAACATTAACGCTGCCAGTGGGTGGAAGATAATAATTGGTGATGAGGATTAGCTTATAGGCTCTTACTCATTTTTATAATGACATTATCAGAGCCATTTGCGGCGATTTGCGTTTCACGTTCTATCTCCACATAACCTCTATCCAGGTAAAGCGGCTCTCCGGCAAGGGTTGAACCAAGTTCTATTGTTTTGAAACCAGCCTCTCGCGCAGCCGCCTCACCAAGATCAAGTAACAATGTTCCAATACCGCGACGAATCCAATCCGGGTGTGTGTACATCGCACGAATACGCGCGGCATCTACTGTTGGATCACTAAGGCTGTCATCTCGACCAACTGTTTGGTCGCTGCCATAAAGTGTCTTACGTTTCCCCCAACCACCGCAACCCACCATGACAGTTTCATCATCGTGCAGTGTCTCAATCACGAAATAGGTCTGATCCTCCAACAGACTACGATCAAGACCCATGGTCTCCTGTGCCGCAACTATCTCTGCAGGTGTAAGAAATGACTTCATGTTCTCTGCAATCGAGGCATGCATAAGCCTGATGATAGCGGGCTCGTCGTTTGCTTGAGCGAGACGATGTTTTAGAGTAGTCGTGTGATTTTTGATGTGTAGGTTCACTATTCTTGCAGTCCCAGGTATCAGCTTTTCACGAACCCAAAATATTTGATATGAGTCGTTTAGCTAATTCCAATATGAGATCGCTGGATTTTTTCAATGCTTGTTGCCCCGGCAAGTTGCATCGTAATTTCAAGTTCTTTTTGCAATAGTTCCAGGACTTTTTCAACACCAGGCTGACCAAATGAACCCAGGCCCCAGAGATATGGTCGACCAATTCCCACTGCTGAAGCCCCCATCGCCAAAGCCTTAAAAACATCAGTGCCGCGTCTAACCCCGCCATCTATCAGAACCGGGATCTTGTTACCAATGATCGGCATGATTTCAGCCAGGCTATCGATAGTACCTCTACCACTTTCTTCCGCTCGTCCGCCATGATTAGATACGACGATTCCGTCTATACCGTTTTTTAGGCAAAGCTCAGCATCTTCCCAGGTAACTATCCCTTTTAATACTAACTTCATATTGGTTTCGTCCTTGAGTCGTTTAACAAAATCCCAGTCAATGAACATTAAATCCATATCCGCCATCCCCGACATACCTGTACCTCGAAACATCGGCTTTCGACTTAAATCTTCATCGATTCCCTGATGACACGCGCTACAGTCCCGATCATCCTGCCTGACCAATCTTTTGAAGGTTTCCCTGTTCGATATGGGCACATCGACCGTCAACACCACTACCCCGGTACCAGCCGCTTCCACGCGACGCAGGATTTGTTTAGTTATATTCCACCTGGGTGTTGGGTAAAGCTGGTATATCGCAGGCCTGCCCAGGGCCGCATTGACCTCCTCGATGGAAGTCGATGTGATGGTAGACAATAGCATGGGGAAATTCATTTTTCTGACGGCTCTAGCCGTTGCCAATTCGCCGTCTGCATGAAAGGCCTTTTGAGAGGCCACTGGTGAAAGAAAAATGGGCGATGCGTAATGTTCGCCAAACAGTTCTATCCCTGTGTCGATTTTTCTAACATCAATAAGTCGTCTTGGTCGCAAATAATAATTACTGTAAGACTCATGATTACTATTTTTGGTCACATCATCATCGACACCTGTGGTCAGGTAGCCATAATGAGATGTCGGTATGCTATGACTTGCGACACGCTGAAAATCAAAAAGATTAATAGCTTCATCAGTTGTTTTGATTAGTCTTTCAATATCCGCCTTTAACAGTGCCGTGTTATCTTTTGCAGATAGACTCCCTGTTAGTGACCCGAGGATGGCGCTACAAAATAAGGGTGATGATGCAAGGTATTTGAGCAGAGAACGTCGGTGTGTAAAAATTGTGTTTGTATTTTTATTCATAGCCGAATAATTCCGTATGTATATATTATTCAGTCCTGATTCCCATACAGAGATATAATCAGACTGATCTTCGTTTATTAATTTACTAACCTTTTGTATACGACTCCATCTCGCATCACAAATACAACTTTTTTCATTTCCTCTATATCAGAAAGCGGCGATTTCGCGACTGCAATGATATCCGCCGCATATCCCACTTCCAATTTGCCAAGGCTGGCCTTCAAACCAAGCGCCTCTGCGGCATTACTAGTCGCCGATATCAGTGCCTGTGCCGGTGATAAGCCGGCCTTGACCAATTCTGCAAACTCATAGGCATTATCACCATGTTCAATCACCCCGGTGTCAGAACCAAAGGCGATGTTTACGCCTCGCCTATGTGCTTCAACGACAGAATAGGGATTGTCTCTTACTGACAGGAATCGTTGTAAAACAGGTTCTTATATCCACTGATTGTTGCCGCTGAGTAAAGACTCGTCAATATCGTCGAACGAAACCTCAAAGGCATAAAGATGAGGAACAAAATAAGCCCCGGTTTTTTTCAGCAATCTCCAGCTCTCTTTATCCGGCCATGGCACCGTATCAACAATATCAGCACCGGCCCGCAAAGCAGCATTGACACCCGGCGCAGTATGACCGTCTGCTATGAC
>WLWI01001219.1_pt1 | contig 22524 bp, 27 predicted proteins | sample 6701501 | NCBI WGS metagenome assembly WLWI01 (sample SAMN12718690, study PRJNA515312) | sponge metagenome | isolation source: marine sponge | host: Mycale hentscheli | place: New Zealand: South Island, Marlborough, Capsize Point | collected 2014-11-01 | reverse complement strand
AAAGGTTCAGCTCTGTCCTTGAGAATGGCAAGAAATACAGCATTTCATTGATCCTTCCTAAAAACTCATCTCGCTTGAAATGACGCTACAAGCACAGGCAGAGAAAGTGACATCAATACATGTAGTATTAAAACACTTACCTTTAATATAGGCTCCACAACTTTATTCTTGAAATCTCTTGATATTTCAACATGATCTTCAGCCCCTTCAAAAGAATAACAATAACTCATAAACTCAACTTTGTTTTGCACTACACCACAAGTTTGTACATACCTTTCTTATCTCCGTCTCTATTTCTCTCTGCAACAAGCTGTGCTTCCTTCCTGAGCTGGAGTCCATGAGAAGCTATTTCTTCACTGGCCAAGTTAGAAGTCATCACAAACATGGCGTTCTTACACTCGATGGTCTTGCCCTGTCCGTCTGTCAGTCGTCCCTCATCAAACAGCTGCAGCAGAACAGTGAGTACATCTGGGTGAGCCTTCTCCACCTCATCAAACAGAACGACTGCATCAGGACACTTGGCAAGCTGGGCAGTGAGCTGCCCTCCTTGGTCATGGCCAACGTAACCTGGTGGAGCTCCAATAAGCTTGGCTACCTGTTACATCACCAAACATCTCAAACACTTCAATACATGCCACATGCAAGGCTGTGGTGGTACATGTGAAGTAGTGGTGTTACATGTGAAATAATGGTGTTACATGCAAGGATATGGTGTTACATGTGAAATAGTAATGTTACATGCAATGATATGGTGTTACATGTGAAGCAGTGGTGTTATATGTAAAGTAGTACATGTGAGGCTGTGGTGTTACATGTGAAATAGTGGTGTTACTTGTGAAGCAGTGGTGTGACATGTGAAATAGTGGTGTTACATGCAAGGATATGGTGTTACATGTGAAATAGTGGTGTTGCATGTGAAATAGTGGTGTTACATGTGAAATAGTGGTGTTACATGTGAAGCAGTGGTGTTACCTGTGAAGTAGGGTGTTCATGTGAAATAGTGGTGTTACATGTGAGGCTGTGGTGTTTGTTACATGTGAAGTAGTGGTGTTACATGTGAAGCAGTGGTGTTACGCTGTGACATGTCAGGCTGTGACATGTGAGGTTGTGTTACCACTTGAGATAAAACTTGCCTCATGTTTTTGCTGGTACTCTGACATGTCAATACGAATGAATCCCTGCAGAATGCAATGACAATAACAGTCAACTCAAAACATGAAACACAAACAATAATGTCAACGATAAGACAGCATCAGATCACTGAGTCTCACAAAGAAAGGGAAGGAGGAAACAATCATCTGTTCACCACATTATCCAAATGACTTATTACCTCTGGTTTGCCTTTGTGAATATACCTAGCAATCTGCTTAGCCAATTCAGTTTTACCTAAAGATAAGAAAATAGAAAGATGAATGTACTTTACAGAATCAAAATTGCCACCCTCTCTCACCAATTCCTGAAGAGCCCAAGAACAGAAAGACCATAGGATGCTCATCATCACACCAACCCATCTCTCTTCTTCGAATAGCTGCAGCAGCTGCAGTAATGGGACCACCCTGACCAACAAGGTGCTCCTTTAACTGCTTCTCTAAAGGGTTCTTTCTTCTTTCCTCGATAAGTTCTTGTTTCTTCTTTTCTTGATACTAAAATAGTAACCAGTTCTGTTGCATTGAAGCTCATATTAGTGCTATAGTCAGCTGGTTGACGGGACCATGCCAACACTGCTCCCATTCTTACGAAATCATATTCCTCATAACTTGACCGAACACCACTCACACTAATATCTTCCCCCTCCCCTCTCCTCCCCTTCCCCTTTAAAAACAAAAAAAAATCTTACTTCTTTGGCCGATTTTTTCAGCAAATTTGCAATATCTTCATTTGTGGTGTAGTCTTCAGGGAGGAAGCCTCTATTGTTCTCAATAGAAGGATCTGCTCCATTTTCCAGCAAATATTTAACCATTTCCAAATTGTCTGCAATTACTGCATAGTGCAGGGGTGTGAATCCTGAATAGCTCTGGTAATGGTCAATGTAAGAGCAGAACTCCATATCTCTCAAATGAGAAACTGTTAAAAAAACAAAAACAGTCATCTGATTACAACTCAAACCAAGTCTTCTTACCTACCCTATACACACTTCTCTCTCCCCAAAAAATAATGCATGAACTTATTTGACAACAATAAAAAGTAAAGCAATGTTGATATATTATATGGGTAGGGAATAAATTTAACAAGAGAAGGTGAGGGGGAAAAGAAAAAAAAATAGAAAAATTATAAAAAAAAAAAACCTCCCCGACCGGGAATCGAACCCGGGTCTTCCGCGTGACAGGCGGAGATACTGACCACTATACTATCGAGGACTTAGGCGAAAACATCCCTAATAACATTTATAATTTTTAAGTTACCAAGTAAGCTGCTCGTCATTGCATGTGCTGCTACTCTCTGAGCTGATGAAAATTCATCCTTCACATTCACATCAGCACCATTCTCAACTAAAAATTTGATTACATCAATATTTCCATTCACTGCAGCAATATGGAGTCCACTCCAGCCCAAATCATGATGACAGTTTACATCCACACCACCTCCTTTCAGCAATTTTCTGGATAATCTCAGATTGCCATCTTTGAGTGAAGAAAGAAAAGACTTTTGCTTTTCTAAAACAAACACTAACATCAACCTATTGCAAAAAAGGAACTTATACTTCCAGGTGGGCAGTCATGTACTAGTTGGCTCAGCACAGTGATGGTATGCAAGCTTACCCAGCACAATATTACTCCGAAATATATTTTAAAAGATAAGGTTGTCAACACATTTATGTCAGTTGTAAAGGGTTTGGCTAGGTGAAACAAATTTTCTTGTCTATTAGCTAGCTATAACTTTGTGTCACTTTAGAAGACATCAGCAGCCAAGTTAGCTATAATTAAGCTCGTATTTATATATATTCAACTTTGAAACTTAAGCTACTGTAATATACACATTTCAATAATTGTAGTTACTAGAAAGTCGCAACAAAAACTGTTACTTGTGGGACACTGTCAGAGGAACTACTACCTGCTACTTACCCTTCTTGTATTCTCCGCTGCCGCCAACACCTACTAAGATAATACCAGCTGACATCAGATATGTTGGGCAGGGCGAGTTTGATTCGATGTGCTTAAAATTGTAATGATAACCTCTGTTCAGAGTGACCAATGACTTCAGTCTTAAACAACAAGGGCTAATAACTGTGAGTTTACGTGTAACTCTACATACGACAGTGCGCTGTATACTTCTAGAAATACTTGTACACACAACTTTAAAGGGTGATATAGCCATTGCTTTACGGTTCCCTCATATGCTTTCCTATCAGTCTCAGTACAGTCCGATGATATTCAATCAGGTATGGATCGCTACGGTGACCATGACGACTCCGTACCCGTTAGTCCTTGGAGTAAGATGTCTAATTTTGATGAGAAATCCGGCTTGGCATATTGCAAAGCACCTTGGGGTCAATGGGCGCAGACAGTAGAAGATGTTGTGATAGAAGTTCAGTTGCGGGAACCAAGCTCGGCTAGAAACATTTCTTGTGACATAAAGCCGCGTTATCTTTTTATTAGTGTTGCTGGAAAAGAAATTATCAAGGCAAAGTGAGATAATTGTATTTAGTCCTTCTTTCATACATGTACTTTTATCACCTCAGGGGAGATTGTTTGGCACAGTAGTTAAAGATGAGTGTGTGTGGACATTAGGTTAGTTGAACTGGAAGCAAATGAATATAATTTATTGTTTCTATGGATTTGCTAGAGGACCGCACTTTACTTAGAATTGTCTTAGTGAAATCTCATAAAGATGCATCAAATTGCTGGAAATCTTTGCTGGAGGGTCAGTTTGAAGGGAATGCATGGGAAGTGGACCAAATGGAGAAAAAACTGACTCTTGAAAGATTCCAAAATGAAGTGAGATTCTGTGTAAAATTATAAGAATTTAGGATATGTATTATTGAGTATGCCATTCTACAAATTTACTTAGTTATTGCATGAGGTATGAAGGCTTATAGTACATGAATTTTGGTATCATGATATAACTTTGCAATGAATTGTAAAGTCAGTTGTCAAGTGGAATTGTTTTCTTGTTTGCAATTGAATTGATTATTGTGGTGGAGGGTTTTAATGAGGTATTTCATTGTTGCAGAACCCTGGGTTTGACTTCAGTGGTGCAGATATATCAGGCAATTATCACAAAGGAGGTCCCAAGGTGGAATAACCTTTATTATTTGCATCATTTTTTGCATTTCTGCATAAACAATTACGTATCAACCAAATTTATGCAAAAAGTAAAATAAAAATAACTGTTGTGCTAGTAGTTTTGTTGTCTTCAAGATGTAGAAGTAGGTTGGGGGCTGAGTGATTTGGGTAGAAGGTTCTGGTGCACATCCACAGCTGGTCCTGATGCCGACAGTTCAGTTCTGTACAGTGAATTGGAAATATTAGTGGCCAGACTACCCAAACATGATGGGGACGGATGCCAGTAAGTTGGATCCTGGAATAGAGGATTCAGTTTAGGAGCTGAAACTGATGAAGAAATGTGACCAAGAGTAGAAGATGATGCACCAATAGTAGCTGGGGGAAGGAGAGGAGCAGAAGATGACTGAGGCAGGACAGGACGGTTGAAGAAAGGGATATTGTAAGACAAGTGAGGAAACATGAGAGAGTTACTCAATGGAGCACCCCTCATCATGTAAGGAAGCACTGGCGATTGCTGACCAACTAAAGCTTGCTTTTGAAGCTGCTGCTGCTGTAGGAGCTGCTGGTACATTTGATTGATGGGAGTCATTGATGTAGCATTACTCTGTCCTTGGAGCATTCCGGATGCCAAGCTTGCTGAAGATTCTTTCGGTGGAAGTAAGGAAATTGAAGTAGACTGTGGCACATTCAATCCAGAACCATAAAAGGTAACGGTAGGTATCTCCTGATGGACTGAAACAGCAGCTACATTCGATGAGTCTTCGGATTGAGTTGATATCGATTGCTGCGCTTCTGGTGTCCCGGGCTCTGAATACTTCTTGTGACTACTGCATGCATTTTCATTGGACTTTTCATCTTCAATTACAGGAAATTTGGTAGTTTCTGCTTCATGTGAAGCAACAGATTCAGAAGTGCGAGCACCCAGCACTACCATTGAGTTAGGAGTAGTCAAATCTCTCTGCAAAGGAATGCTGATTTTGAGACAAGTTGTTTCTTCCTCCACTTCCATCTGACTGGTCAAAGAGCAGTCAGCAGGTGAAGGCGACACTGAGCCAACATCATCAACATTCACTTCAGGTGATTGAGGAGGCTGCAATGTAGTTGTGGAGTCATTAGGAGAACCATCTAGCTGAGCCAGTGGTGAGCGATTGACAGTGACTGGTATTTTTGCTGGTGGCATCTCATCCAAAGAGCTATCACCAGACTTGTAATCTAAATTTTCCTTGATGCTATTTCTCACTCTCTTCTTCTCGTTTTGAACTGCATCTGCACTGTTACTGCCTGCATTCAAGTTAAGTGATGCAGTTGAAGAGTTAGACGAGCTTGATGAAGAAGAGTCGGATTCTGAACCAGAGCTATCAGAATCTGAACTGTCTTCATAACTTCTCATCTTAATTTTGCTCCACTGCTTGATGGATGATTGAGCTTCTTCAGCCTCATCGCTGAATGGATTTCCATGCTTTTCTGGACAAGAGTCATACTTGATCAATCCGTCATCAGATTTAAAAAGATCTATGTCTGTGCTTGAAGCAGAAGTGTGCAGCCTTCGCCGCCTCACAGGCTCAAAGTTGCTGATTCCCAAATGAAAGAATTTCCCCTTCTCTATGGCAATGTTCTTCTGTGATCGAGTGCGAGTCGACACTGGATCAATGTAGTCTGCCAAATTTCTGCTCGGCAGCGGTGATTCCAACTCTTCTCGAGCGATTACATCCATGCCTACCAGCGAATGTCCCCTCCTCCGTCTCAGCTTGGACCACGTGGGTCGTCCACGTCTCTTTCTTGTGCTGCGGCGCAAAGGAAGATCACCAATATAGTCATTCAGCCTCCTTGTTCTGGATCGAAACGGTGGGGCAGAGTTAGGAGGAGTTGTATTAATCATCTGCCCTTCAGCCTGGGGTGTTAGACAAATGTTGGGAACACTGGCTTCCTTATCTGCACTACCATCCTGGGTCACTGCTTTATCCTGTTTTTGTTTCATGACGCTATTCGAGTCCACAACTATGTTTTTGCTGTCATCTTCAAAAGCACTCTCAGAATCTTCCCCTGTGTCGGTAGCTGGCTGAGGGGCACTGTGTACGAGAGGAGACCAATGCAAGGCATCAGGGTCCAACGAAATTCTCACTTTGGTTTTTACTTTGTCCATGTGAGCACCGAGCACAGTATGGTTGCGAACGATCACAACAGACCCGTCCTCCTTCAGTTTCAGCATATCCAGCATCTGCAGTGTGGCTGCAATATCGTGGGGATCCATCCCAGTGTCTTTGCTGATGGTACGAATGCTGAGCTTGCAGCCGGAATGGCTGTGCACGTACTCCATGATGGTGCTTTTCCAGTAACTATGGTAACTGATGCGGCCGAGATCAGAAAGAGGCTTCTCTGGTGAACCGGCTTGGTCCTCTACTCTGGAGAGAAGGTAGCTGAAGTCTATCAGGAAACGCCCATAGCCTTGCCTCTGATACTGAGGCATTGTCATGATGCAAGACACATTGTACTTCTGCTGACAGGACTTTTCCTTTGAGAAATATCCAATCAAGTGGCTACCTTTCTTGTCGTTGACAGTCAGAACGTAGAAAAGAAAAGGCTCAACATCGTAATACAAAGTTTTGTGATCCAAAAATAGTTTGGCAAGCAGGCATAGGTTTTGACAATATATTTTACTGGCCATTCCGTCAACCTCATACACAGAGAGGTCATTCTTTCTATAGATTTCATTGGCAGGAGGGTGGAACCAGTGGCACTTGGCTCGATGTCTTTTTAAAATGCTCCGACTCTTCATGTATTTGAGGCAAAACTCACACAAATAGAGAATGGGCTGCATGGCATATTCCTGTGGATAAGGAGAGGAATACCACGTCTTGATTTCGTACTTGCCAAATTCAATCATGGAAGGAGATCTAGTGTTGGGGTCAAATGGGTTCTTTGTGCTCATAGAACTCACCATGAACTCAAATGCTTTTTCTTGGGCCTTTTTGAACAGAGTCAAATCCCCTTCAGTGACACCAGGAGGAAGCTGAAGTGGAGCATCTTCTATGGTTTCCACTGGTGGCTCATAATCATCTTCAATCAATTCTCGGTCTTCAAAGAGTCTCTTCTTCTTCTTCCTGCTACTTACTCCACTAGGGGTAAAGCCGTCATAATCACTATAGTAATCAGTAGACTTGCGTGACCTCTTTTCAGATCTGCGATGGATACTCGAGGAGAGAATGTGTCGATTTCCTCTCTTCCTATTAGGTGGAGGAATACAAATGGGACAAATCCATCGTCCAGTTGGAAGCTCCTCTAGAGGAGGGTCAAGACATTCCATGTGGAAACCCTTGTCACATGCGTCACAGAAGAGAAGGTCGTCTGTTGCCGATCCTCGGTCACAGTGGACACACCTTTTGCACTCCAAGCAGAGCCACGGTTCAGCCTTTATCCGTTCCACAAGTGGTTTTGAGTATTTGAGACATGACGGATGGCCACTGTTTCCGCAGTCATGGCATGAAATGAGCTCTTCAGCTGACTTTTGCTTGTTCTGCTCTGACGTTCCCAAGCAGAAGCTGCAAATGGAGCTAGGGCAAACTTTGGGGGAAGGAAATGAATCCATTCTGAAAACTGGTACTTTGTATATCCTTCCATGCTTGTTGAGCCTTCCGGACTCCACCATCTTGTGCAGTATGCTCCTAATTTGGTTGGTGAGATCTACATTGAGAACAAGGCTATGTTCCTTGCGTATGCTTTCCTCTATTTCCTTGGCTGAAGCCCCATCTAAATTCACCGTCAAAATGGCCTTTTTAATCATTCTTGCGGTATCTGAAGGGTTTAAAGGAGGCCTGGACACTGACAGCGTATCAGGATCACGATACGAAGGCATTCCTTTATTAATGAGTTTTACAACCCTGCCTGCCTGAACAGCCCTCTCTAGCAACTTCAGAGCATCCTCTGGGAGTATGTTGTACTTGAGTTGCATTGTGTTGCAGATTCTGTCTTCTCCAGGGCGTTGCTTCTGGCCTTTGATCCTACGGATGGCTTCCAGAAGCTGCTGGATAGACGTTTCTTCCAAGTCATCTTCATTATCATCTGCCCCAGAGAAATTTTCATCAGCCGCACTCCTTACAGGTGTGTGAACTTTACGATTTATCCTTGGCATTCTAAAAAGGATAATATAATATGTTCTTATCAAAGTTGATTGCCACATTTTAAAGCACTGACAATAGCATACACATACAGCACTCAATTCTACATATTATGTAGATATAGAAGGGGTGGGGCTCACCACTAGCGTTACCTCCTTGAAAGGTTTGAAAGATATATTTTCTTGAGAATATTGAAGGCAGTTATACTTCACCCCAGGTTTTGTATAACAGTTAGCCACTCCCAAACACGGCTATCTGCCTCAAAGTTTATAGACATGACAGTGTTATCATTACTTTCAAGCTTATATTGAGGCACTAGCTGGACCTACTCAGCCCGGAAGATTATTGCCCGTGAATTTAACTCGTGGTATGTAATGCCACGAACTTACCTCGACCAAAATTGGGAGCTAAGACATTCATACACGACTAAGTAAATGCCGCCACTTTCTCTTCACGTAATGTTATTTCACCAATTGACGCCCATCATACTATATAGAGCGCATGTGCGTTTGATAAGTCTCCTCCCACCCGCGTGGCTTTCCCTTTTACCCCGTAATCATGGCGGCCACAAGCAAAAAGAGGAAGGTATAAGTGATCTGGAGTAATCTAGCTACTTGTTTTTAATTATGATTAGTACAATAGCGTTTCTGTACCTGTATGTATCTTTCTTCTTTGAAAGTGAGACCGTTTTCAACCTTCTAAATGTAGTTTGTTGCTGATGGTGTTTTTAAAGCTGAACTCAACAACTTCCTATCCAAAGAGCTCTCTGAGGACGGTTACAGTGGTGTAGAAGTCAGAGTGACTCCTACAAGGACAGAGATTATTATACTGGCTACTAGGACCCAGAATGTCCTTGGAGAGAAAGGCCGCAGAATCAGGGAACTAACTGCTGTGGTTCAGAAGAGGTTCAATTTCCATCCAGGCACTGTTGAGGTATGTTATGGTTTCTCATGCTTATTGTGTGGCTGAGTACTCAATGTTTTGTGTAGTTGTATGCTGAGAAGGTGGCTGCTAGGGGTCTATGTGCGATTGCTCAGTGCGAGTCTCTTCGATACAAGTTAATTGGAGGTCTTGCTGTGAGAAGGTAAATTAATACTATACAATATCATCACACAATGGTACTAGGGTAGGAGCTATGAACTTGGAAGTACTGTTTCTTTGATTGTGTTCACTGTGCAACATGCATTTGTTTAAGTGCCTTGGTATGTGCCCTTGTATGCCCTCCCTGTGCACAAGCAACTGACGGTCATTACCCATGTTGCTTATAAACATAATAGCCCTGTCACACAGTGGTACTACAGTGCAACACCAGCCACACAATATTAATTACGGGTGACTTGAAACTAGTGAGTCCTGAAAAGGGCTGCACAGTTGTAAGACATCAAAGAATAAAACTTGTGCAGTTCTATTGTGTTTGTGTGGAATGATGTAAGAGCATGTCAGTGTCGAGTTGAGTGCCATTTGTTTTGTCATAATGGCTTGAAGCAACTAATTACTTACCTTTTTGTGTTTGTTCGTCATTGAAGAGCTTGCTATGGAGTTCTGCGCTTCATTATGGAGAGTGGAGCCAAAGGGTGTGAAGTGATAGTCTCAGGAAAGCTTCGCGGACAAAGAGCCAAATCTATGAAGTTTGTTGATGGTTTCATGATTCACTCTGGCTATCCTACACGGGAGTACATAGACAGTGCAGTTACTCATGTCCATCTGAGACAGGGTAAGGAATTGGACTATTTAGCTTTATTTGTCATTGTTTATTGAAATGGTGCTTTATCGGCAAAGATGGTGTCTGTATTACAAACAGTATTACAACAAGCTGGTGAAGGGCTGATGGCTTGTAGTTATACCCTACTAAAATGTGTCTAGGTAAATTCATAGACACTTCAGAACATTTGTCTGTTGCACTAAATTATGGTTTAACAGTTCTAGATATTGGGTATTTTCGTTAATTTGAAATTAATTTATTACTATTATGATACTTCACTTATATTCTTTACCCAGCTGTGCATTGAAACAATTATGACTTGCAATGCTCCCTTAAAATCTTAAGGGTGGCCGCACACTGTAGATCCAGACATTAATTTATTCCCTGCCAATATCCCACCATTCAATAATACACGAGCAGGAACAATCGCACAGTAGTAGCAGAAGTATACTTCGCGAAGTTGTGGTGTCTTTAGCTTCAGGTTGTCTCATAGCCGTTTACAACAACACTCCATATAGTAGTCCTCTTAAGGCTGCCTCTCCTCCTGTAGCTGTTATCCAGGCTCTGAGCTCAAGCAAATGGATCCAGCACAGCTCTAAGACCTTCACAAACTGCCCTCTCTTCTGACTTTCTTGTTAATGTTGCATGAATGTTTGTTACTCTTGATATAGGTGGGCTATTTTTAGAACCAATACACATGAACGGGGGGGGGGAAGGAGATTGCCTGCGTACTAGTAGTACGAGAAATGGGGGGGGGGGGGCAGGGTTATTTCATAGGCAGTGTGAGTGGAATAGAAGTTCCAAATTTTGTATCAGTTTTTCTTGAAATCTAATAATGAGAGTGACTTTTTTTTTCTTTTTTCTTTTATACACATGGGTAAACCTTTAAAAAAAAACTGCACCACAACTTGAATTTTTCAAGATCTTATGAAAAGAGAAAATGCAACCATAAAGTAATATTGAAATGAAAGAGAACTCGTCTTGCAGAATAGTATCGGCATGGTTAGTAGTGCACCAAATTGCAATGCTCCAACTTGCCGCTCCAAAATTGGTGAGCAGCGCCTTTGGCAGGTACTTTGTCCTTGTGTTGTAATGGAGAAGCCCCTGTAAGTATATAATAGTAATCATGCATAGCAACCATCAACCCAAAAAAGCATAGGCGGTGTGCAGCCACCCTTAAGGGAAAAAATAAGGATCGATGTCAGTTGGATAAATTGGTAAAGTGTCATTGTTCAGTATCGTGTAAATGGTTGCATGGTTCAATTTTTTTATTTATTTTTTGTATAGGTGTGCTTGGAATTAAAGTGAAAATAATGCTGCCACATGATCCAACTGGCAAGCAAGGTCCCAAGAAGCCTCTCCCAGATCAAGTATGTGTTGTTTATTTGTTTGTTTACATATTTTACATGTTGTAATCACTTTTGTAGGTGAGTGTGGTTGAGCCCAAGGAAGATGTAAAGATACTAGAACCTTACTCAGAGCCAAAGGGACCTAAAACCTTTGAAGCTCCTGCACCATTGCAATCCATGTGATTCTGGACCAATTTCAACTCGTCACTAGTATACTTGCAAAAATAAATGTAATTATTGATGAAAATTTAATTCCAAATTTTTTTTACGATTTTGCAAGACAATAAAAATTTGATATAGTATATACAAAAATATCACAGTTGCTGTGACATTTAAAAATAAATAACTTGTGCCTGCACAGTTGATCAGATTGATTGACCTAATAGTTGAATTATATTCTGGCATCTTCTTGCACAGTTGTAGGAAGCAGTTTAGATGTTTTCTTTAATTCTTGGAAGGGACTCCACAGTTTCAGAATGCTGAGACGGACAATACATGACAGCAAAATTCCACCAATGGCATCAATCAAGAAATGATGACAAATATAAACTGCAGAGAGAGTGATCAAAACTACATGAAAAGCTCCAAATTTTTTTCCTAGCCAGGGATGATTGAGAAAGACCACCATTGGCATGGCTACATGGAGAGAGGGGAAAGCGCCAAACTTGAGCGGAGAAGTGGAGTAGAGACCGTGAAATAAACCGATGTGGAACATTTTATCAATTCTACTGAAACCTCCTTCACTGGGTGCCTCGAATACGACCGCTTTGTGTTCATCTAGAACAGCACTATCAACAAACCAGGGTGGTGCTGTAGGGCAAGTAATCTGGATGAGTACGGCAATGAGATTCACCCATCCCATACACCACACAAAAGGCAACAGAGCATCCCGCTTCCTCTCTGTTAATGCTAAATAGGCAATAAACAGAAACGGCAAGGGAAAGTGCACAAGGTAAGGTATGGAAGCTATCACATCAAAGAGAGGATTGGCCAATGTGGAGAGAATGCGGTGAGGATAGCAGAAGAATAGAGCGTGTTCAATCTTGGGAAGAGTGACAAAGTTAGGTGGGGAGAGCTCATCCAAGTGTGTGGCGTGCCTGACAGCCTGATTGGATGAGAAGAGAGCGAGATATCCAATGTAAGGAAGAGCAGCCAAAATAACTCTAGACCATGGTATGTCTTTCACTCTCAAAAGGTTCTGATGAGCTACGCTCGCTAAGTTTGACAGTGACCTACTAAACATTATCTGAAAACAAGATATATAAACCAATGATATATGTATTAATGGGTCAAAAGAAAATAAACTTGCCTTCCTAACATAATAGTACTTCTGAAGGACACCACAAAATGATATCAAGAATAAATTCCAGCTTTCGATGAAGGATATATCCTGGGCATGTGTTTTGATTGCTCTTTTTAGCTGAAGAAGACTCTTAGAGTCACTGCAAATAATATATCGACGATTGTTATGCAAAGTCTATTTAAAACACACTAAATCTAGTAATTGTTTTTAACCATACTTCATGGATCCGCCAAGGCGTGAAGAGGTGTCGAGGATCAGCCGCTGAATCCTTTCACTTCACGCTGCACTCCGCTAACTTAGGGATGTCCTCAAGACATAATATTGACCATCATACCCCAAATCAGTCCATCGAACACACCCTAAATAAAGGCGGTACCTACTACGTGCAATGCGATACTTTACCATACCAATTGAAACACATTTGCAGCTTATCGCACTTGCGCACTACGACGCCCAATTACCAGATTTTGCATTATGACCAATTCAAGATAATGACTGAAGAAAAAAGTTGCACACAAAATGATTACAATGTATATTGCAGAATGTACACAAATCTTAACCACACTGTTGAATGTCTTGATTGTGCTGAATGTCTTGTGCTTGATGCATTGAGTTAATCAAAGTAGTCTTGGCCGGAACTGCTGCTTTCAGTGCTGTGCATACTCACCCCTGAACGTAGACTAGTTCCACTCTCATTCCGAGGCTAAATAAAGGCATAAAGAAAATGTATTAAACAATGAGCACATCTAACAATTAGAACCACCACACAAATTATTACAAATGACACACCCAATACAATTGCACATATGAGCACTCACTATGCCAGCAGATTCACCATCTTCATCCTTACTCCTGCTCTTAGAAGAGTGTCTATGCCTTTTGCTCTCTTCCCTGCCTTGAGGAACTTCTTCTTTCTTGGTTTTACCAGCATCTTTCTTTTTTGCCCCATCCTTGCTTGCACTTGACGATGATTTGCTCTTAGACGAACTAGGACTGACAAGAATTTTAAGAAAACTTCCCATACCAAGTTCCACAGGCTTTGCCGAAGAAGAAGGGAGCTTGGCAGAGCTAGAAGTAGGCCGATGTTTTTCAGACGAGCTTCGGTGGCGACTAATACCAGAGTGTTCACGGTGCTGATGATGACTGCCAGATACAGACTTTCGGTCTCTTTCTCCAGAAAAGCTCCGGTGCCTCCTTGAAGATGACAAAACAGATGGATCTCCATGATAATCATCTGCTGCTGACATGGAACGTCTTTCGCTCCCACTCCGTTTGAGTCTTGGATAATCCTGATCCCCAGCAATTGAGTCCATCACTTCAGCAGACACTGTTCTACGCATCCTCGAGTTCCTTGGTGGTAAATCTGGGGTATAGCTTACAGGAGGACGTGACTTTGATTCACCTTTCTTCTCAATTCTTTCATGCAAGTACTGGGGACGCTGAGCCTGCTGCTGTTGCTGGTGATAAGGAATAATGTCGTACACGCCTTCTTGGCCTGCATGGGATGGAATTGGAGGCATCATCTGCATGCCTGGGAGCTTATCGTATAAACCAGGATCATCTCTACCATCCACACTGGAATTCGAGTCTTGTGAAATATTGATTGTTGATTGGGACTGGTTGTCAGAAGGATGTGAAGAAATTGTGCGTGGTGGAACGGGAGGAGGAGTGGCCTCCCTGTGTGTGATGGATGCGCCAATGTGTGACGGTGCAGAAGGTGGTTGTGTAGGTGTGGATGGTTGTGAAGTAGTTGACTCTTTACTGTTACTACGAGAGCGCTGTGGAGATATACAAAATACAACAAATATTTAGCTTTGTAAATGATATTACACAGCAGTTGTTATAGTACCATCTCCACCTCCATAGGTAAGTGGTCCTCTATGCTACACCACTCACCATTTGTTTCCATGGAGGAACACGGTCGTGAATAAATAAAGACATCTCTGGGGCTTTCCTGGTTGGCTCACTCCCTTTGGGTCTTGAATCACTCGACTCAGACTGAGAAAGGGATCGAACATCTAGACTGCTATCACCTGTTGACTGCTGGGCATCAGTGCTCTCTGACTTGGCCCTGACTGATCGCCTAGCTTCCTTATTTACTGACGAATACAAAGCAACAGCTGGCGAGGAAGAACTTCCCTCAAGTTCCAGTTCCTGAGATGATGTTACAGTAGATGTGTGCGGCGGTACTGACGGTGGAGATAGTAGCATGAGCTGGTCTGATAGAGAATGTGGCAAGCCTTCTCCTTGTGGCTCCTCATCAGATGAGTATTCTGACTCACAGTCACTATCTTGGGATGAGACCATTGGCTCCTAATAATGAGAGGAGGAGGGGGAAAGTTGCTAGACAGAACTAAACAACAAAGCTCTGCATGAAACAAACCTGTTGACTCTTCTTCCGGTGGGTTGAAGGAGGTCGGGATTTTCTCATTGATGCAAGATCTCTTTTGTTGTGTCCAGCCTCTAAGCCTAGAATTGGCTGTGTCTTGGGAATGCTGGAGAACTCATCACCGGCATCTAAACATATCGCACCAACAACACAAAACACTTAGCAACACTTCACACCTATACGACAATATCTTGAGGCAAGAAAACGTAACGTGACTGGAAAAGAATCACAAACCTTCACAGTCTGGTCTTTCAGCAGGTTGTCCAATCCTGTCAGATCCCAGCTGATCTGATTCCAAGGATACCGTCTCAGTGACTCTCACTTGCCGAGCTCCAATTACAGCTTCCTCAGCTTCCTCTAGTTCATTAGTTACATCACTAAGGCGAGAGAGAGCTGCATTTAGTTCTGTCTCAAGATCCGCACAATTACGGAGGGATTCTGTGGATGCAGCTGAACCAAGCTCAGGGCTCACTTCGATTAAAGGAGATAGCCCCCTTTGCATATTGGCTGGGTGAGGGTACGGGAGCTCCAATTGAGCATCACTGAATCTGTCTTCTTCTTCATCACTTTCTTCTAAAATTCCATTTTCTGATGCGGGGTCTGGAGAGGCAAACAAATCATGAGACAATGCTTCAGTTGGACGACTGCTGGAGGCACAAGTGGCTGAAGCACATGCACCACTGGCTTCTTCCTGCTAAAAAAACACAATTTAACAAATGGGGTAATTAGTATTCCAAATATAATAGAGGACAAGATTAACAAACAGATAGTTGAATCGACAAATCTATACGAGAAATACAACAAACACATATCATTACAAATCACTCACATTGTCACACGCATGTACACGCACATTACTGGTTGGTCAATTTTACAACCCCTTCAACAATATAGTACAACAACAAAATAAGGGGATAGCCTGGACCCACACATACACACACTTGGGAATGAGCTGGCCACATGCTGCTCATGTCCCTACAAAGGTCACAAACACTTGCAGCAATATGTAATTGTATGTCAGAGGTTTCCTTTAGCCTACCGGCTGGAACCTTTCTTGGCTGGGTGCCGGTTAAAAAGGAATGTTTAGATACAGTTAGTAGGCTTGTAGAGAAATAGGAAGTACTATTCATACTACTATGTCAGCAAGGTGACCTTTCATTATGCATGTATGGGGAGATGGCCAGCCGACCAACATCATCTTGATAAGACTAAAACCATTGCTTCACGCTTACCCCATTGGGCGCTCCTGATTCCATTCCCGCCACATACTCATCCAGCTCAGTTATGAAGGCGAGTAATTTCTCCTTATCCTTGGCACTGGTTTTCCTTGTTAGGAATGTGAGGGAAAGACACAAGTAAGCAATATAAATATGTACACTAAATAAAAAATTAGCAATTAAAAACTTACAGAGCTTCTAGATCCAAAACCGGAAGATTTTTTGCTCTGGGCTTTCCCTGTACAAATGCATGCAAAAATGACTTTAACACACATTCGCATTCATTGAACTCCACAGTATGCACTCATGCATACACATTCATCTCAATAGATGGACAAGTGAAGCTCCCCTATTTAAAAAAAAAGAAAGCACAATACACTTCTCAAACAAGTAGTGGCTGACACACACAACTCCCACATGACAGTCATACGATAAAACCAAGCCCAAAACCAAAACACTACTCCAGAAAGTTCTTACCATGGGGCCAGTCTCCTGTCTAGAAATATTGATAAGTTCACGCACCAGCTGATACAGTCTGTCTTCACTGTTCAACCTAATAATATCCATAGCATGCTAACACACACACACATGCCATACAATGTATATTCTAAAACATGTATGCAACAAATTTGTATTAAGAGCAGCTGGTCAGCCCTTTGAACATCCACTCCAAGCTCTTCAGGAAACCTCAACTTTCTCACTAATGTATTGAATTCATACAATATGCTTGTGTATGTTTACGAAGTAAAAGCTGAATTGAAATCAGTATGACATTATCTTACTGCCTAAATAGAAATGCATGTGTCTACAATTGTATAGTAATATATTAGTTTCTCACTCATATCCAACAATATCCTTTTAGTACCTTTCCAATTCATCGTCTGAATCTGACGGGGAGGCCGGCTCCAGTAAAGCCCTGATAAGAGAAGAGATAAGTGCTCTCCTTCTCTGTTTCCTCGCACTTCGACTTGATGGCCGCCTCTGCTCCAGCAGTGCTTCTGCATTGGACAAGTAATCATCAGAGCCACCACCCGACTCAACAAAGTGTTCCAAACTTCGAGATGCAATAGCTACAATCAAACATAAAGTAACGATTGCATTTCAAATACAGTAAACAAACAAAACTATCAAATTACTCACCGTTATTACATCCAGAACCACTATAATAATTCCAAGGCAAAAGAGACTTGGCAGAATACTTTGTCCATTCCCAAGTAACTTCAACTCTCCTAGCAAACCTCTTGGCCCAACTCACTGGAGTGCTGTGAAAATAGAAATTGCTTGATCCAGAATTGTCGACGAAAACTAGCTCTCACCTTATGAATAGCATATAAAGAATACTTAGAAATCTACTTAGAAATCTACTTGTCAAGATGAAAGGGAGAGAAATAACATAAACTGTCCCCCTGACCGGCACTAGCGCCAGTTCTCTGAAGTCTCTCGTCGACCCCATTACCGCTATACCGATTGAACGTCCAGCTGCTAATCACACAAAATACAGGCTCTCCGAAGAGTGTTTCTTGTAAAGGCTTGTATCTAAGCCAAAACAGTCGCAGTTTACGCGACTTTCTCCGGCCGCAATTCTGCTGACAGTCGGCGAGGGCTCACGCACAGTACACCGCCACCAGTGGCCGAAAAGTGACCTCTTTTCCCCCCGTCCGTGTCAGATGTCCTGCATTGTCTTGAAGTCCTTTGATGTGTTCAAAGAAATGCGTGTGAAATTTTACCACTCGCTAATGGTAAACACGCGCGAAAGGCCATTCTATTTATACGAAAATTGTTTGAAACACTGGAAATAATCGTCACTTTTTTTTAAATCAAACGTTCCTTTTTCTTCTTCCTATGATGGTAAGTAATCTTTTTTCTTTGTGAAATGTGTTTAAGTACAATTTCTGGTTACTAGTCTTCGAGACATGGAGTTTCTCGGCCATCTAGTAGCCAGAGGGCCAGTGAAATGGCCAGAAAACGAATGGCGACGGAAGCACGCCTAATGAAGTCAACACAGCAAGCTCAAAAAATGTACAGGCACACAATATTACAAGTTGGTCTATTTCAGTATTATTTAAATGCAGGAAGAAAAGAAAATTTGGTGACAAAGTGCTATCACAGAGGGTGAGATTAATTTTTATACTTTGTAGTGGGGTGGTAGTGGAAGGTGAGAAATTCAAGCACCTTGACATGATGGGATATGTTGAATTATTGGCTAGCATGACATCTTGGTCTAAGTAACCCTCAGTGTGCATATGAGAGAGGGTTATAGCAGTCGTCCTGTCTGTTAGTCTGTCATGCTCTGACTTTGGGAGATGACTGGCAATTACTTGTTGATTTAGGTATAAACTTACTCAAAATGACAATTTAAGACCTTTTATTATGCTAGTTTTTATTTCAGCCTGATTTTTTAGAAAAAGCGAGCTTGCGTAAGTACTAGATTTTGGGAGTAATGCCTCCTTTTTCACGTAATCAAGAGCAAATATTTTCTTGCAGTATGCGGTAGTTTATCTTCAAGTGCTTGAATTGGAGTTCCGCGTTGAAAAACTATCTTGCATGTTTCGATTCTTCTCAAATAAAGACAACATTAGCATCTGCCGTTTCATTGCAGAGGAATCATTTTGTAATGGCTAGCTAGCGTATGGTAGCACTGAGGGTTCGCGCCTTTGGTGCTTCACTTCAATGGAAATTACACACACACACATAATATGTATAGTACTATATATCACACAAACTTAATTTTTGAGTTCTTAAAAAAAACAACTTTTAAACTCACTTTACAACTTTATCTCGCCCTGTTAGTCTGGTCAACAACAGACCTAAGTAAATGGGAAGGCACTTGGGCTTTTAAAGTGACTATTGCACAATCACACAATCTTTTTTTTTTTCTTTTTTCTTTTTTTTTCTTTTTCTACTATTGTAGTAAGTATATTTACTTCTGCAACTAGGTTAAGTGAATTTCCATTTGTAGAGAATTAGTTAGGAAAAAGTGAACTTACGGTTTTCTGTGGTTTATTGACTTTACCAATGGTGAATGTGGCGAGTTCATACCATTCGTGTGATTTACAATAGACTTCAGTATGCATCTGTTAATCAATTATTGTTAGGTGCGTGATTTGGTCCCAGAGTCTCAGGCGTACATGGATTTAGTAGCATTTGAACAAAAACTGGATGCAACAATCATGAGAAAGCGACTAGAAATTCAGGAGACAGTTCGTCGCCCAATGAAGAGAAAGCGCAAACTCAGAGTCTTTATCTCTCACCAATTCACTTCCCCAGATTCTGACAAGGTAAAAGTGTTGGACTACTTTATGAAGAATTATGAACTGTGTTTGTTGTTGTAGGATGGAGTCTCTCAGTGGGAGCTGAAGATAGAGGGAAAACTTCTAGATGAAGTAAGTTGCATGATTAAGTCTAACTTGCGGGGGTGGGCGGGGGGGGGGGGGGAAGGGGACAGTAAGAATTGCACACAATGGTTTATATATTTTATAGTAATGTCCTGTGTTCAGCAACTTTCTATAACCCACTAGAACCATTGCTCACATCTCAGAACCACTAGCATTTGAGACTGCCCTTTTTGGCATTCTTATGCTAAGAAAAGTAATTTATGGTGTCGGGAGTAAATAGAAGTCACTATATGTTGGGTGTTATTGGTTATGAGACTGCATCTAGTGTAGAGTTTATTATTATTAAGTATTGCTGTTGTCATTATTATTATTATTATTATTATTGTATTATTATTATTGTTGTTGTTTTTATTATTATTATTGGCATTGGTTATGAGACTAGTTCTAGTGTTAAGTTATAGTTATTATTATATTATTAATATTGTTGTTGTTGTTATTGTTATTATTTTTAAAAAAACTTGTGTGTACCTAATTATATCATCCAGCCAACTTGCCTTGGTTGAGGTCAATGCTGCTACTGGAGGCACTAACGGTGTAAATTTACATGTCAAAGTGCTGGGTTACCACATGTGGACTCTGACTAAAAAAAAAAATATGTAATTACTCAAAATCTTGATTATAATATTATATATGTAATTATTTTTGGCGCGAATTTTCCTCCAAAGGTGCCTTGAATTGTAGCTTTTCCACACATTTTTGTTTATACAGAGTGGCACCAAATTTGATGAAGATTGTAAACTTAAATTTTCTACTTTCTTCAAGAACATGGTGGTGGAATTAGACCGAGAGGCTTATGGGCCAGACCATCACTTAGCTGAGTGGTTCCGCACTGCCAATGTGGCAGAAACAGATGGATTCACGGTATGTGATCACCATTAAACGTTAAATTGAATCAATTAAAACTTAAAAATTCACCCTTTTCTTTATGTAGATTGTTCGTCCAGGTGACGGTACAGTGAAATGCACTATACTCCTACTTCTAAACTATCAGGTACTTCATGGATGTGTGTTGTAATATTGCCTATGCTTCAATTGTGTCTGTGTGCTGTCAGCCTGCCCAGTACAAGCTGACAAGCAAGCTGGCACGCCTTCTAGGAATTCATACAGCCAAGAGGCCTGACATCATCAATGCAGTGTGGGAATACATCCGAAGTAATCGACTACAAGATCCCACAGAGAGAGAGTTCATCAATAATGACAAGTATTTCCAGCAGGTTAGGGACTATCTCACTTGATCTGTGGCCTTGCATTACTTAATGTGTGACCTCTTGTGTAGATATTTGAGGTGCCACGTATGAGGTTTACAGAAATACCTCGCCGCCTTCAGCCACTCCTTGCTCCTCCTGACCCTATAGTTATCCACCATCTCATCAAGTTAGGATTTATTTTGTTTAATGTGGGGTACATCGATTCATTCTCTGTTTCTCTTGTCTTTGCTGTAACAGTGCTGATGCTCCAGAGGGCAAGAGGACCGCTTGCTATGATATAGAATTGGAAGTCGTAAGTGTTCTAGTGGTTGGTTGTTTACGTGTTTATATAGTTTCAGTGGTTTACGGAGGCCACACGTCTGATACCAGTAATTATATTAGCTCCTCACCAATACAGCCCAGGTATAAGGGCTAGCATAACTGTGGTACCATTGAGTGCATGGGTCAAGTCTAACTTGTGTAATGTGGCAGTATAATTAATTTTTTTGCTATGGGTTGTTCACAGGATGACCCTTTGAAGCAGTCCATGCAGTCTTTCCTCATGGCCAACACTCAGCAGCAGGACATTGCTAACTTGGATGCTAAGGTTTGCTTGCGCCATTACTCATATGATGGGTTCATTTGGTTATTATTCCCATCCCTGCCACTTTCTTTTTCCCCTTTGTGTTCTTTCATGTTATGGTATAGATTCATGAAACTGTGGAGCAGATTAATGGGATAAAATTACAGAGAGAATTCTTCCTTGGTTTCTCGGATAACCCGCAGAAGTTCATCAATGAGTGGCTGGCTTCCCAAAGTAGAGATTTGAAGGTAAGGAGGGTGAAAACCTATATTTGAATACTCTAGCTATTTTTTATTGTGAAATTCTATTGTACATTTTCGGTAATGGTTGTTGAGTTGATTAAAGTCATCCGTCACATGTCCACTTGTCTGCAGATTGTATTCTAGCTTGAATGATAATCTTGTATATTTGCCAATGAAATACTGAGGGCTTACTCCCATCCCATTGCCTTATTTCATTGTGTGGTGACACTGTTGTCCTTGTAATTTCAGTCACTATAGAGGGATATGTTTCAGCACAAGCAAGCTAGCCTAGCTACATTTTGTAATGAGGAGGATTTTCAGCTGAAGGTACTCTTACTCAATCAGCTCCAATCACTTATTTCACTTTGCTCTAACAGCAAGCAACTTCCAGTTTGTGATTCGTGGAATCCCATGGCATTACGGGCATGTGGAGAATGAGTAAGTGCTGCCATACCACGAGGTGACTGTTACCCTCCCCAATAGCTCCGTGGTACCACTGCAGGGCTTCATTATACAGCACAGGGGCATTAGAAGCCTTATTACTCCAGTTGAGTTTCATGCTTCATCCACTGTACCAGCTAATCTGTTCTGTTCGCTTACAACCAATTCATAGAGAGAATACATCTAATGAATGAATGAGTGGATGATAATAATAATAAATGCTGAGAAAAGATTTTTTTGTATTTTTTTTTTTTTTTGTTTGTTTGTTTGTTGTTGTTGTTTTGTGGGGGGGGGGGGGGGGGGTCGGGGGGGGGGGGGGAGGGGGGGGGGGGGAGGTAGTAAAACCCGATGATGATGATGATGATGATTAAACCAAAG
>WLWI01001217.1_pt1 | contig 22528 bp, 18 predicted proteins | sample 6701501 | NCBI WGS metagenome assembly WLWI01 (sample SAMN12718690, study PRJNA515312) | sponge metagenome | isolation source: marine sponge | host: Mycale hentscheli | place: New Zealand: South Island, Marlborough, Capsize Point | collected 2014-11-01 | reverse complement strand
TTCTTGTTACCAAGGTATTGCCATGAGCAGTACCTAATAAATTTATTATCCATTGGATACCCGAGAATATCACTCGTCTGATTGGCGGTATTTACGCTCGTGCCTGCGGCACTCGCGTAAATACTAAACCAACAGACTCGTGATATTCTCCTGTATCAAATGAATAATATTATTTATTAACCTCCTGCCCACATTCTTATATTGAAGCCACTCTTGATGAGAAACAATTTATCTGACCTTAGTGGCCTAAGGAAAATGCATGGTGGATGAAGGTTTGGCATTCGAGGCCGTTTTCTGAGTACCCAGGATTCTTTGCTTTGTCAGTGAAGAAAAGCTCAGCATAACTATATGGGTGCAACATTCTCAAACTTGTCATATTTTTTTCCTGGCCCACCCTTCCTAAGTCTCTCTGTGAAAGTTAGCACAAGTAGCAATTTAAAAAGACTGGATGTGTCTATGGCTTGGATACATACAAATATGATGTTGCTCTTGACTAGTAAATAGCTACAGCTATAAAACCAGTAAACTTTCAGTTAAAATGTTTTTATTCTTCATTGTCCGGTTTTGAATTCTAATATTTAGCTACTTAGAGTTATGAGTATATAGGCCCTGCCAAACTTTGAACTGTTGGGAACACACCATACACCACACTCATTTGCACCTATGCACAGTCATATATCTTTATGATGCAATTAGCTTTTCAATCCCACTCACCCAACAAAGACTATATTATGCTTCCTTCATGGCACTATTTGATTGATTGACACAAACTCCTCCCCTCACATTTACCCTGCTACTATTATATGTTTCGTTCACACACACTTCTAGTTAGGTTCAGTTTTTCCTTTTTCTGTGTGCACTTTCAACCTCAGTTTGTTCTGTTGTCTTCATATCTCTCTTTTTGTGCTTGAATTCCGTAAGCCATTTTTCTTTATTTCTTTTGTGAAAGATATCTTGTCTTCAACTATTTCTTTTTGTCCTTGTTCTCCCCTTGATGTGTTTCTTTTAGTTTGTAATTATAATCTTTGTGTAATAGCTAAGAACTTAATTGGTAGTCAATTTCCGAGGGTGCGACTAAATGGTCAGAGTTACACCGGACTGCTACAAGGAACCTATCAACTCGCCCTCATAGAGCAGGTGGAAACAAGAATCATTGGCATGGTAATCCGTCAGCCCCAACCATGAGTAATACTTAATATTCATTTTGCCATTATCTCTTACTTTATATGAACTTGTCTGAGAAATAACAAATTAATTTAAATAGTCTCACTAGCTTTTTGTCAGGGTGTACCAACAAGAGCCTCCAGAGATACACTATAGACATCAGAACTATACTGCAGCAGTTTCTCACACCATCCCCCCATGAGGTCCAAGGTATCTACTATTGTAGTAGACTTCATAACGCTCGATGGTGTTGGTGTAGATGGTCCAGTGGACCACTGCATGTTGGATACATCAAGTACCTCAACAGTTTGTAAACAAACTCCATGGTAACCACCAGCCACCACCAGCCAATGTTTATGTGAAGTAGCTGAAGGCACACAGCGAGGTGTAGACATAGGAGGGAAGGGGTGTGTCCACTGGTTGCTGTCAGGCTGCCACTCTCCTAGCTCACTGCTATCAGAGTCCTCTCTATTTATTTCTCCCACCACAACTAGATTGTTGTTGACGGTAGTCATAGAAAATCCCCTGGTATACTGTATGGAGAGTGTGCCACTGGCAGGACTGTGTGTTGTATGCCATCACTATGTAGTCATCTTCATCTCAATCAGTCCCTCCTCCGCCAACATACACTGTATCATTTATCTGTACTGATTGGAGGTATGCATCCATAGCAACTGGCATGTCAGGACCACATCTCCAGTCTAGTTCTAGTGGGAATGTCTAATTAATAAACAAATACATTATCTGCAGCAAAACTCTAATAACACAAATGTCCAGATGGTTAATATTTCCAAGTAAATATTATTGATGTATTAATACACCATACAAAACAATTTGTAGTGTAGTCATGGTTAAACTGCTATGGAAAAGTTCACTAATAATTAAATCATAATAGCAAATCACTTATAAATTGTATTATATGCATACCAACAATATAAAACTTTCACATTAACTTTAACACTCGTCAAATTATGTTGCTTTTACATAGACCAAAAATTTATTTATAGTTTGATGACTTATTTATAGATACTACAGCCTGTTATTATACTTCTTCAAGCACCATTTACAGCCTAACAGTATTAAATTTGTGTGAAATTGGAATTTGAAAGAACAGTTGTTATAATTCCACAAAATGTTTGTTATAAAAGAAATTAACAAAGTTGCTTAATATAAAATGTTCATAAGCAAGTATTATTCATGCTCACTACTAATTTCTTGTGTATAGACAATGTGGTGATATGCTCCAGTTCTTCTGTTAGTCGCATTCCACTTCAGATTGAAGAAATTGTTTCTCTCTTTGATGGTGAGATTCTAGATGAACTTTTTCTTCTTTGTGATGAGATGGTAACTGAATTTTTTCAGCTGCTATCTGGTTTGTCACTTGATTGATCTCAGCCTCTTGTTGATTGTTTTCGGTCTTTATTTCTGCCTGTACTTGCACAACATTTGTTTCCAACTGAAGATGCTCTTCAATAATATTTGCATTTGCTGAGTTGAGTACTTTAATGTCATATTTTAGTTTTGTAATTTCTTCTTTCAATTCTTTATTTTCTGCCTTTAGTCTACTTTCAGAAATCTGAATGATATAACACAAAATGCTTACATTACATTCTTATATCAATGCTATTTATGAAAATGGCTAGTATAAAAAGCAAGCATAAATTGGAAATGAAGCAAAGAAATTTTGCACAAAATCTATGATTTAATTCTTACTGCAAGTAAACACAAACAAAGGCCCAAAATATGGCTCTTTCAAATAAGCAGCATGTTTCACATTAAGAAAAAATGTTTGTTACTGTTCCCTGGTGTAAGAAGATTGTTTTGAATGGGGGGCTAACAAATATAACTCTATGTATAATCTACTTAAAGTAGTCTATGTGGCACGTGACAAAATTGATCATGGCCTGCAAGGCAGGGAGAGGGTCTGGCTCAGCTAGTTTGGGGGGGGGGGGGGGGAAGGGACTAGGTATCAAGCCGGTTCCAGATGTCAACATTCCTGCATGACCAATGAAATCACTGTAAGCATATTACAAAATTATTTGAGGTTTAAACACCCATGCACTGGGAGGACAATATAATAATTAATTGGTAAGCCGCTGGACCAATCCCAGACTATGAATATCTTTAACCAATAAATTGCACTCTACGAGTACATAAAGGTTGTAAGCCTGACACCACACCCTTTCTCTGCGTATAGCAATTTGGTATAGAATCCAGATTGTGGGAGGGGGTGGGAGGTGCGTGAGCACTACTCATTTTACTTGTACCAATTTCTCTATTAAAATACATGTTGACTAAATCTTTGTGGTTGTACATGCAGGCTACCATATGCGACCTCCACTCTCTGCCCGACAGAGCACTCTCCAAACATAAGGAGGGGCAGAGCCCCCCTGGCTCATAGTCTGGATTTTGTCAGAAAACTTAACTTTTAAAAAATTGTATCAATTTTTCATAAGTGAACAGTAAAAGGAATAGTTTCATAAAATGCAAAATTATAAGAAATAAATCACGTATAATATTGAAAAAATATCAAAACTAGAGCACTAGGAGTGCAAACCCTCAGCGTTAGTTGAAATAATGCAAAAAAAAGTCACCATTGTTGAATAACCTAGTTCTTAAATTTTCAGCTCATAACAGAGTTTTGTTTATTTATGAATTTTAACGTTTCTAGCTAGGGCATTTTAAAATGACCTGCTTGCATTTCTGGGATTTTTCAGGCATTTCAGGGCTATTTTTATGGGTGTAAACGTTTATGACAGCCCTTAAACACACCTGTGACTTTTCTAAAGCTGTTTTATGAGCTTGATAGTCAGCCATACGGTTATTACAACTTTGTGAGGACTTCATGGCTTTCTTTGGCTTTGGTATTAACCTTGTGTTGGTAGGGGAAAAAAATAACCACAAGAACATTTCGACTTTGTAACATGCATGCTACACAAACACTTAGGGCAATTTTTTTGGAGAATAGGCATACTTACAGTTGATTAAAGAAGCACACCTTTAACAGCAGTGTCTTCCCAATACTGGAGAAAAGAAGTTAAGCACTGGAAAATTACAGAACGCAAGAAACAAATCTAAACTGGGCACGGTAAAATTTGTATGCTCACATGAGCATGCGTGATTCTAAATGGCAGCTAAACAATTGAATGGGCGTGGCCGTATAGCAGCACTCACCATAGTCTGCTTTTTCTCTCATTTTTTCAAAAACTAAGCCGAAATAAAAAAAAGTGACAAATAAAAAGGACTTATTAATCGTCATGTAGTCGTAGTTCCAAAAGTCTGCCATTTTCGAGATCTGCTGTTGACGGAGTGAATGAATGAATGAATGACAAACAGACTATTACACCCCTCATGCGCATGCATGCTGAGGGTTAATGATTGCCTACTTACTTATTGTACTCATGACTATAGTCGTGTTGATATGCCAATATCATAATAGGTATCTATCATACACCCACGAATCGTCTAGTGCGCAATTAAGCGTAGCGACTGGTTGCTCAGTATCCTCAACACAACTCGCCCTTGAATGAACCGAGCACTGCACTGGGAATGTCACTTCCTGCGCTAGTGTTTCGCTATATGCTTGTCTAGAATGAAGTCAGATAATACTTCAGACAATCAAAGTTGATAGGTTTTGTAATTATATTGTAATGAAGAATGAGATGATGACACTACCTTAAGTAAATGAATAGAAAGTCGAGTAGTTACAATATGCAAAGAAGAGATGTGTCGCAATGAAGTAAGGTTCCAGTTGAAGCAGAGTGAATTGATCCATAACTGCAGCTACAACAACTGAACTGGACAGAGCTGAAGGGGGGTGTCTAAGGGGGAGGGGGGTGTTTACATGAAGATAATGTGTGAGTGTGTGTGAACGAAGTGTGAATGTATGTTTATCAAATGAATGAAGTGCTAATTAATTGTTTACTGTTTTGTGTTATTTGTCCTTACTTGCTTCACTGTCTTGCTTGCTCGCTCCAACAACCCATATCGATTAGATATCAGTATTAACTAAAAACTGCTAATGCTTGCACCAATACAGCCAGATCTACATTATTACAATTAGGGCCTACAGGTTTGGTCAAAGTCAATATGCTGAACAGTCCTAAATAGGCAATTCAAGAATGGCTGAGAAGCTATGTGTGTGAGCTGGGGTCATGCTACAGGAAGCTCAGAAAGAGCTGCTATGAAGTAAGCAGCTATCAGTAAGGCTGTCAAGTTGCTAGGATATTATCAAGCCTGAAATGAAGGAAAGAGTAAAAAAAAGTTATCAAATTTCACTGTGAGAGGCTTACCAGCAGTTGTTTTTTTTATAATTCAGCATTAAGTAAGTTCCACTTTAGAGCAAGACCCATTTATGCCTGTTTATTCCTGCCCATTAAAAAGTTCAGGTAATTTGGTCAGCTAGTTAAAAAAATAAACAAATAAACTAGAATTCACAGCTATTTTAGTTAGTTTACTAATAAAACTTAATAAAATTTCTCAATAACGAAAAGCTACCTTTTTAGTTCTACTTCATGTTGCTCTATATATCTAGTTTTACACCTACAACTACAAAAAGATGAAATCCTTAACTTAAAAACTTCAGGACTAACATCAGAGTAAATTTTTGTCTCAGTTATACCTGCACATTCTATACAGATTAACATAATAATATGTTCCTTTTGACTACGAACTTTTATCTGGATACCCGGCTTAATAATAATAATAATAATATAGCTAAGACTAGATAAATCAGTAAAATGTTCATCACTATTATGATGACCTTATTACAATTAAATAAATTTACACAATACTACCATACCTCAAGTTTCTTAATTCTTTTATCCTTTTCTTTGGTTCCCTTCAATTTTAACAAATTGACTATGTTGAAAGACCTCCCTAGGTTCCCTCCATGTATGTTCTCCATTGCATCATGTACTGGTATTAGTGTCGCCAGTAGTTGCTCAGCAGTAGGTCTTGTTTGAGGAGTATTGTGCAGGCAATTAGTCACCATCTCTACTAGAATAGGATGGGATTTCAATAACCGATTTTCCAATTTTTCCATGTACACCTCACGGCGCTCTACTTCAGTGCGACCAATAACTCGACCAGGATTGTGTGGATCTGAACGTGTAGCCAATAGAAGCTCTTCTGGAAATATCTAATAAAATTATTAAAATTGAATTGATACTGGTGTAAAAGGCCATAAACGTTATAACAATAACTCCTCTAGATTATTTTTAAGCACACTATCAGGATTATGACACAACACCTATCTAACTAATGTGAAAATGCGATAGCATCAAGACAAAAACTTATTAATTGGTGAATTCTTTGCTTGATATAACTCAATGTAAGCTAAACTCTTACAAATTGTATAACAAAAATCTTTAATTGAAATTTCAATAGCTTTGCACTAATAGTGTATGTTGCATATTCAACCTGTGTCAGTATATAGAGGGCAAGATGTCCGAATGAGAACACATCTAGAGATGGGCCGTATCTGTGGCTCTCGCTGAGAGCCTCTGGTGGCATGTACACAATGGTCCCCGGATTCTTTGAGAGTGTTTCGGATAGTTGAGTTGGTTTTATAGTTACCATGCGAGAGTTTCCCATGTCAGTGATCTTAGCTGTCAGAGACCATGTGAGGAGGATGTTCCTCGCAGTCAGGTCTCTGTGAACTATGGGAGGCCTTCGACTATGCAAGTAAACTAAACCGCTGCCTGTGTCTGTAAGAATGGAAATCTTGACTGCAAATGGAATATTCGGGGCACACTCTAGGAGGTCGTCCACACTCATTTCTAGTCTCTCCATCACAAGTAGAGGTAGCTCTGATCCCTCAATGAAACACAGGCCAAGGAACTGTATTATGTTAGGATGTCGTAGACCTGCCATGAGTTGACATTCTCGTTGATATCTGTCTACAGTCTCTCCAACTTCTTCATTACCAGGATCCAGCAATAGTTGGTGTATACACTTGGCAGCACACAAAACTTTGCTGTAACTTACCTGAAATAACATCATTGATTAGAAACGAATAAAAAAGTGCTTCACAGGTTCAGTGTTATGTAACGAAAATGGGTATTCACTGTTAGTGCATTCAACTGTTTGCTTAAATAGTCCAAATATTTTACCATTAATTGACCTAAACTAAAGGTTAAAGGTTTGAGAACATTACCACCTTTTTAGCTTTCAATTTGCAACACTTAACTTACTTCTAGCACTGAGCCATATGAACCTGTTCCAAGGGTCTTCCCTGTAGGTACCACCTGGTCTAAGAAATACTGTTGTAACTTTGAATCTGTTCTAAAGGTCCTAGACCAGCCCAGTCTTCTAGCCATTTAGCTACTCAGCATCCTCTCAGGGACTATGTAAGATCTACACTCACAACAAAGGCCTTATACCGATTCTGCACTTCCTGTCAAGCCCAATACGGAAAAGGGTTTCGTCTGCGCCATCATCCAGCTTTTAGGGTTTCTGCGTTGACAACCACCACAGAATACACCACTGTGACTACCTACCACAAGAATGTAACCACCACAGCACAGTAGTAGTACAGGCCTACTCACTATAACTTGATAATACCACATGGAGTCAAAAGCTTGCTGCGAAAACCTTTTGAAGAACTGCAATAATAGTTTGCGGTAAGAGGTGATGACTGCGTAGAAGGTGGGTCAAAGCTACGGAATCATGTACTAAATAAAATTGAAAATTTACTATTTCCAGAAAATTAGATGTTCAATAAGCCACTCACCACTGTTTACTATGTGGGCTCCCAAAATTGTGGTGCCTGGTAATGCTTCAGACTACATTCATGTTTAAACCAACCACTCAATTTATGAGTACTTGGCACAGTGTTGACCCACTATGTAATAATCTTGAGATATGTTCACTTCTAGTCAAACCTGAATGACTGACTCAGGTAACCACTTTATTTGAATAATGAGCTATTTAAATCAGGGTTCAATGTAACCTACTGCTCATTCAACAAAAAATCTCACTTAGAATTTTCTTGACTAGGTTTAATAAATAGCATTATGTTTTCTACCTCGCTATCTTGAAACCAGAATATAATAATACTGAAGACTAAGATGCTAAAAAATACATGTCAGGGGGCACTGACCCCCAGATGCATAGATTGAGCGGCACAGGGGGGCACATTGCATGCACATCTATCATTCCTTGTAAATGCCTATTGCAATTGAGTATTTAATTGAATTCAATTCAATTTGCAAAACAATAGAAAATAAAGCAGCTTATAACAATATGGGAACTTACTATAGAACTCCATTGTATTTACAGCTGTCTTTATGCCATAGAGGCTTTTTGGGCAAAAAACAACAACAATTAATGTCTTAATAAATTCACTACTATTATAATTCCATTAATGTGTAAAAAAAATTACAGTGACATTGAATTGACAAACGTTGTTAATAATGAAAGAAAAAGGAACTTTTGAAATAATTGAATTAAACTAACCTATTTTAAACTTTTACAATCACATAATTTCCATCATTCAGTTTTCACTGTAACTTTAAACTCTTAGCTACTTCACTTAGTTAGTATAAAGTTTTTCAATGAGAAGAATGGTTTTTATTAGAGTAAATTAGCAAGTTGAACGTGGACCCCACTCCCCACTACTTTGCAGTAACTTCTATCACCCCTGCTTCAGTACTAGTAGATTTTACTGTTAATGCTATTAAAACTTGTTCAAGTACAGTGTACTTGCAAACAATATGCCCCTTTCTAGAGTACTTGTCCATGTTCTTGAGAAGCTAATTTTAGTAAGAATCAGTCTTACTGAAAGTTGATTTCAATGTTTGTATGAGCAGAACAAAATTAGTAAATTGAGAGATGAGCACTGGCATCAAACCAAAAAAATCTAAATCAGCTTCCAGGTTATGAGTTATTCAGCTTGGTGATGTTGTAGTATACATGTCAAAGTTTGTAATGTTAGAGATGAATTATCGAACTTATATACTTATTTCATAACATATTTTGTAATTTTGTGGGGTGTCAAATGTTCAGTATCCCTGTCTACTTGTTTGGATTCCAGCAAGCTGGTGTTTAATTGTCAAGGGAGGAGGTATTCATGCTTTACCAAATTTTTTTTAAATTAAGATGAGTAGTTATAAAAAATGGCTAATAGCTTATGGGATGACAGTCAGCAATAATAACATTTCTACACATTTTTTTATTCTTCTCAGAATATATTACTTGTGAAAATTTTATGGCTAGTGTTGTCCTGTGACTCAGTGCCAGCATCCTTCTCCTTGTGATATTTACATTTTGGTTCTGTATTTTACTAGACAACACAATTCTCATGTGGAATTAATTAACTAAATTATTGCCCACCATTATATAAACACTGTCACAGAAGCTAAGGTGAGTGTGTTGGTACATGTTGACTGAAAGAACTCTGTGAAGTGAAGAAACCTCACACAGTTTAGGGTTATCTAGTTGCACAAAGTAAAAATGGCTTCAAAACTTACACTGTATGTGCTTAATACACATGGTACATGAAGTTCTGTATTTTATGTAGTGTTGTTCAAATAATAAGCTGGCTAATTGGTATGTTTATGTCACATCATAATTGCATTGAAAACAATTCAGTACAATAAATCATCAATAACTCAAAAATTTTGTGAATTTAATTGGGCCACTCCCTTTATTTCTTTTTTTCATGCATTATATTGAAGGTCAATAAAACAATTTAACGGATAAAAGTATATGTGTGGCTGCAGCTGCTATAGAGAGAGAGCAGTGACATTAAAAGGGGGGTCTCTGGGAGCTGGAGCCCCCACAAAATTTAGGGACACTATCCCATGAGGCGATTTCTGACATGCACAATTTTTACTATATAGGAAAACATGCCTCTGGAACCCATTACCGAAACATTTTCCTACACATCCTGAAGAGTATTGAGTCCCAGTAGAGATTAGGCAAACATTAAATATAGTGACATCTGAACATAGCATTTTTTTGGTTGTATGTGTGGCACAGAATGAAGGCAATATTAAACTGTTATCACTGGGTTGTGGGCAGCATGCCCTGGACTGTGGAAATACAAGGAGTAACCATCTCTCTAAGCCCCACCAGAGTCTCAGTGAGCAGCACCCATCAAACAAACTTAGACAGTTAAAGCATAAACAGAGTTCCATGAGTGGTATGATGGAGTTACAAAGAGTAACAACCAAAGTAAGACCCAAATGAGACCTAAACAACAACAGCAAAGAAATACACAATGTGCAGTGTAAAAAATTTCTTCTTCTATTCTTTTTATCAAGATGTTTCACAAGTTTTAATCACAATGTTTACAATTTCACAGAAGGTCATGAAATGGAGTACTGGAAATATTTCCAAGTGAAGGTTATGGACATGTTTTAATCACCATTATTGTTGTTGTTTTTGTTGTTTTTGTTGTTGATATTTGCTTTGTTTTATATTTCATTTCTGTAAGTATACTGATTAATATTAGCAAGAAATAATACCCCAAAGTACACTGTAAAAATTATAGCGTGTCCTTCACACTTTACTGTTGATATATAAATATAATATTAGAATCAACCCAACTTACAGTAATTCAGCTATAATATATATGTATAAATTCACACTGAATTTGGAGTGAACTCACACTTAATTTGACGTGTACTTCACACCATAATGACGACGTGTGCAATTCACACCATATTTTAGTGTGAACAAGTGATTCACGCTTAATTTGGTGTGAACTACACACCTTTTGGTTTACAGTGTATAAAGTAATCTGAACTACTGGTGTTATCCGTGTCCTACTACCCTGGCCATAATACTACACCACACCCACTGCTGTTTTATCACTCTTGTATGCATATAAACTCATCTGGTACGTTTCTCATGTTCCAAGATTCCATTATTAATAAGTCAGCTGTATAGTTTATAGGTAGTTTAGCTTAGCTTATACTATATCTGAGTTAGACTAGACTGGATTTGGACTTGGTGGACAATTGTCACATCCCTATAATTAGCCCTGCATGGGATAAGCTCTTTGAGAGCTGGCAGTTGGGCCTCTTTTCTGAGTTCCACCACCCTCTATGTGAACACCTATGACCTAGAGGTTGGGATATATGCCCCCACACTAACGACTCCTCACAAGACAGGGAACCACACAAGTGTAATCAAAGTAACTCGTCCTAAAACTGAATGTTGTGAGGTGAATAAAGGTCACCTTTAATGAATAAACATGTATATGTGTTTGTTAGTTTAATGATATAGTGATTGTAAATTCACAGTAAAAACTATATGACAACTACTGTTACTTAAACATTAAAATTAAAACATTAAAAAAAACATGTAGCTATAGTGAGTATTACGTTATTAGCTACTCAGTTACACCCACTGCATGCATTGTAACTTAACTTCTGAAATTATTCAATAATAAAATTATTTACTCCTTTAATATTTTGAAAACAAAAACAGTAACCATGCATCATTATTAAAATTATAATAGCTAACTTGTACAAAATAATTCCATAGAAACAAAGATATTAATTAGTGAATAGTAGAAGTAAACAATTTCTTAAGTCTGCTATTCCCATCATGTCCTCCCATAACATGGACCTTGTCTGATGTCATGATACAGATACAGTAACGTACTGCATGTGGTAGTTGTCCAGCCTGGACCCAGGTATTAGTCTCAGGGACATAGCACTGGATGGTGGACACTGGCTTCACACTCTTCATGTCCTCACCACCAACTGCCAGTAGAGATCCTCCAATGTTGAGTGGACAGGAATCTATACAGTTGAGTAATGGTAGTTTGTTCCATATGTTGGAACTGTCTGATGAGGAGTGTGAAACAACAAGAGCCTCCACAGATACACTATAGACATCAGGACTATACTGCTGCAGTTTCTCACACCTTCCCCCCATGAGGTACCAGGTATCTCCTATTGTAGTAGACATCATCCTCACCCATGGTGTTGGTGTAGATGGTCCAGTGGACCACTGCATGTTGGATACATCAAGTACCTCAACAGTTTGTAAACGAACTCCATGGCGACCACCAGCCACAACCAGCCAATGTTGATATGAAATAGCTGAAGGCCCATAGCAAGGTGTAGACATAGGAGGGAAGGGGTGCGTCCACTTGTTGCTGTCAGACTGCCACTCTCCTAGCTCACTGCTATCAGAGCGATCTCTATTCATTCCTCCTACCACAACTAGTTTTTTGTTGATGGTAGTCATGGCAAACCACCTGGTACTGCATGGAGGTAGAATGTGCCACTGGCAGGACTGTGTGTTGTAGGCCATCACTATGTAGTCATCCTCATCTCTGTCAGTCCTTCCTCCTCCAACATACACTGTATTATTTATCTGTACTGATTGGATGTATCCATTCATAGCCACTGGCATGTCAGGACCACGCCTCCAGTCTAGTTCTAGTGGGAATGTCTAAATAATAAACAATACATTATCCGTAGTAAATTTATATATCATTACTCATGTCTATATTGTTAATATTGTATGTAAAGGATATTGTTTATGTTACTTGCACACTGTGTTCATTAAAAATTATAAAAAGCTACAGTGTTGCCATGGTTACTGTTACATAATACTGACACTTTTAAAACTAAATACATAATAACATTTACACATACACAAAGTCTATTATTCCTATGTTTTGTTTATTTCATAGCTGTAAAACCATACAAACAAATTTTTCACTCCCAATATATAAATATACAATTAGTTCGTGGTAACTCATAGATTTTTGGTGGAAGAGTTAATTTATTCGCGTACAAATAGAGAGCTGACCTCGCGTGAATAGATAGATAGCGAAGGGTAACTTGGGATTGGGTTTCGGGCGGTATTACATTGAATGATAAAACGACCACAGGTTCTGGTGGCAAGTCTAACATTAGCATAGAGGCATGAAGTATACTTTAGGAAAAAATAGATAAATAATACATATTACATGATTCAGAGTGATATTACAAAATATTTCAAGAACAGGCTGGTTTATTTTTAGGAGCCAAAGATGACTGAAAATAAAGCCTGAGAGTGAAATATCTAGCCATATGATAGTAAAAAGAGGTTTATTCTATACTAGATATCTTCATCATCAGTAGTTTGTACTAGGGTTCATAAGTTTAGTTATTTGAAGTGTCACTTACATAAAAATAAACATAGTGTAGATACAAAACATAGAATATATTATAAAGCACCAAAGAGTAACAAAAGAATCCTGACATTCCTACAGTGTCTTCTTATAATCATTAAGGGTGGCTGTACACCGCCTACGCAATTTTTGTTGATGGTTGCTGTGCACGATTACTACTATGCATTTTATACTTACAGGGGATTCTCCACTACAACACAAGAACAAAGTACCTGCAGAAGGTGTCACTAATTTTAGAGCGAATCTGGAGCAAATATCGGGGCCCTGTTGTAAAATTTGTAGCACTTTCCTGGAGCAGTGCGGTAAGTTTATGCTATTTTTTTTCTTTTTTTGCTAATTTTTTTCTTTGTTGTATAAGAGATTGAAAACTGACACAAAATTTGAAACTTTAATTCCACATACAATTCTTAATTCTTGCTCCCTTGTCTTGTACTACTTTGTACGCGAGCTATTTTTATTGGTTCTAAAAAGAGCCCGCCTATATCAAGAGTAAACAAACATTAATACAACAATAACAAGAGAGTCAGAAGAGAGAGAAGTTTTTTGGAGATAGTCCGAGGTGAAGGTATTAGATCTGCGCAGCTTGGGAAATCTTCACTCCTCAGAAATCGAGCCCGCTGGATCGATCCACTTGAGTTCAGGTGCACATAGCCAAGAGAAAGGCTGCAGGAAGAGAGGCTGCCTGGTGCACCTTACCACATGAGCTCAGACAATATATGGTGTGTTACTATAAATGGCTATGAGACAACATGAAGCTAAACTAAAGACAACACAACTTCGTAATGTATACTTCTGCGACTACTGCGAGATTGTTTCTGCTTGTGTATTATCAAACAGTGGGGTATTGGCGGGGAATAAATTAAAGTCCAGATCTACAGGTGGTATGCATTGCTATGTGCAGACACCCTTAAATCATTAAACTCTATTGACATAATTAATTTATCTTACACTTTACCATTAAAATTTACTAGACCTAGAGTAGTCAGTGCTCTTGATAAAATATAAGAAGACACTTTATATGAATGCAAAATACTTACCAATAATTTCTTACTAATAGACACTGTGGTGATATGCTCCAGTTCCCTTGTTAGTCACTCCACTTCTGATTGGAGAATTTGTTTCTCTCTTTGATGGCGAGATTCTAGATGAAGATTTTCTTTGTGAGATTCTAATTGAATTCTTTCAGCTGCTATCTGGTTCCTAAGTTGATTGATCTCAGTCTTCTGTTGATTGTTTTCTGCCTGTACTTGCATGACACTTGTCTCCAATTGATGTTTCTCTTCAATAAGATGTGAATTTAATTCGGTCGATTCTTTATTTTCTTTTTCTAATCTATTCTCAGAAATCTAATAAAACACATCAAACAATAACACAATATTAAAAACTGATAAATGATGGCAAAAAATATGACAAAGTAAATATTATTAAACTCATCAAACAGAGAGAAACTGAAAAATGAAAGCATCAAAAAATTATAGCTCTGTAGAGTTGAGAAGCAACTGATTATGATTGAAACATATTTAAATTTTAGTTTAACTACTTCTAAATTAACAAGTCAACAATATCTCAGGGTGAATGGTATTTATTTTTAGGATCTTTATGACAATGATATCATTAAGATGATGATGGCAATAATGAAAACAAATTCAATTCAATCATACCTAACCATTATTAAAATTGAGTATATTCTTCAATAAACATTATAATATTGAGTAAACACTATGTATGACAAACACTTACAAATAATAAGAAAAAATATTAATTGAATTATATATTATAGCTTTGCACTAATAGTGTACATTGCATACTCAAGTTAGTTTTACCTGTGTGAGTATGTAGAGGGCAAGATGTCCGAATGAGAACACATCTAGAGATGGGCCATATCTGTGGCTCTCGCTGAGAGCCTCTGGTGGCATGTACACAGTGGTCCCCGGATTCTTTGAGAGTGTTTCGGATAGTTGAGTTGGTTTTAAAGTTACCATGCGAGAGTTTCCCATGTCAGTGATCTTAGCTGTCAGAGACGATGTGAGGAGGATGTTCCTTGCAGTCAGGTCACGGTGAACTATGGGAGGTCCTCGACTATGCAAGTAAACTAAACCGCTGCCTGTGTCTGTAAGAATGGAAATCTTGACTGCAAATGGAATATTAGGGGCACACTCCAGGAGGTCGTCCACACACATTTCTAGTCTCTCCATCACCAGTAGAGGTAGCTCTGATCCCTCAAGGAAACACAGACCAAGGAACTGTGTTATGTTAGGATGTCTGAGACCTGCCATGAGCTGACATTCTCGTTGATATCTATCTACAGTCTCTCCAACTCCTTCATTCCCAGGATCCAGTAGTAGTTCGTGCATACGCTTGGCAGCACACAAAACCTTCAGAAATGAATCAAAAATTGCTTCACAGATTCAGTGTTATGTAACAAAATGGATATTGACTGCATGTCAGAGCATTCAACTGTTTGCTTAAATAGTCCAAATATTTTTATTATTAACTGACCAAAACTAAAGGTTAAAAGTTTGAGAACATGACCGCCGTTTTAGCTTTCTATTATTATAACATTTAACTTACTTCTAGCACTGAGCCATATGAACCTGTTCCAAGGGTCTTCCCTGTTGGTACCACCTGGTCTAAGAAATACTGTGTTGTAACTTTGAATCTGTTCTAAAGGTCCTAGACCAGCCCAGTCTTCTAGCCATTTAGCTACTCAGCATCCTCTCAGGGACTATGTAAGATCTACACTCACAAAAAGGCTTTATACCGATTCTGCACTTCCTGCCAAGCCCAATACGGAAAAGGGTTTCGTCTGCACTATCATCCAGCTTTTAGTGCTTCTGCATTGACAACCACCACAAAATACACCACTGTGACTACCAACCACAAGAATGTAACCCCCACAGCACAGTACATATTAATACATGCCTACTCACTTTAACTTGATAATACCACATGGAGTCAAAAGCTTGCTGCGAAAACTTTTTGAAGAACTGCAGAAATAATTCGCACGAATAGGCCAGGTTAGAGGTGATGACTGCGTAGAAGGTGATGACTGGGTCAAAGCTACGGAATCATGTACTAAATATAATTGAAAATTTACTATTTCTTCTAGTCAAACCTGATAACTGACTCTGGTAACCCCTTTATTTGAATGAACTAATTAAGACAGGGTTCAATGTAACTTACTGCTCATATAACAAAAAATCTCACTTCGAATTTTCTTGACTACGTTTAATAGCATTGTTTTCTACCTCGCTATCTTGAAACCAGAATATAATAATGCTAAAGACTAAGATGCTAAAAAATACATGTCAGGGGGCACTCACCCCCAGATGCATAGATTGAGCGGCACAGGGGGGCACATTGCATGCATATCTATTATTCCTTGTAAATGCCTATTGCAATTGAGGATTTAATTGAATTCAATTAAATTTGCAAAACAATAGAAAATAAAGCAGCTTATCGCAATATGAAAACATACTATAGAACTTCATTGTATTTTTAGCTGTCTTTATGGCAAAGCAAATATCTTTGGCTTTTTGGGCAAAAAAATAACAATTAGTGACATTGAATTGACGAACGTTGCTAATAATGAAAGAAAAAGGAACTTTTGGAATAATTGAATTGAACTATGCCTATTTTAAACTTTTACAATCACATAATTTCCTTCATTCAATTTTCATTTTAACTTTAAACTCCAGGCTACTTCGCTTAGTTAGTATAGAGTTTTTCAATGACAACACAATTCTCATTTGGAATTAACTAACTGAATTATTGCCCACCATATGTAAACACAGTTACAGAAGCTGAGGTGAGTGTGTTGGTACATGTTGACTGAAAGAACTCTGTGAAGTGAAGAAACCTCACACAGTTTAGGGATATCTAGTTGCACATAGTAAAAATGGCTTCAAAACTTATTTATACCCATTATACAATGTATGTGGTTAATACACATGGTACATGAAATTCTGTATATTATGTAGTGTTGTTCAAATAATAAGCTGGCTAATTGGTATGTTTATGTCACATCATAATTGCATTGAAAAAAATCCAGTACAATCAATCATCAATAACTTAAAAATTTTGTGAATTTAATTGGGCCCCTCCTTTTACTTCTTTTTTTTTCATGCATTATATTGAAGGTCAATAAAATCAATCAAACAATTTAACGGATAAAATTATGTGTGTGGCTGCAGCTGCTATAGAGAATGAAATATAATCCAGATTGGAAGTGAAGTGGAAGAGGATGGTATACAATGAGCTTGAAGGGGATATGCTTTGTGCAGTATGTCAAAAATATGGCAAGCCACCAGTGCAGGCACGAGGTGCGTGGGTTACACGTCCCATTAACAACTGGAGCAAAGCTGGCACCTGGCATCTGCTGAAGCACAGGCAATGGCTGAATCTGCAAGGATACAAGGGAGGGGGATTAATGAGCTAATAGTTGCTGCTACTAGTGAAAGAAAGAGAAAAAATCGTGAATTGATAAAACAATTGATTAGGTCTGTTTATTTTTTAGTTCGAAATCGTATTCCACACACAACCACTTTTGAGAGCCTCATTGCTGTCACTCATTGATTGACAATGGCAATAGTCAACTTGAATCACACCTGAATTTATGTCCAGCTAATGCAACTTACATGTCCAAGATTACAGTACCTGAGCTACTTAAAAGTATTAGCCATTTCATCAAAGAACAAATTCTTGATCAGTTGAAATCTAGTCCATACTTTTCTTTAATGGCTGATGAAAGTACAGACATAGCTTCTAAGGAAGAATTGTCAATTTGTGCAAGATGGTTAGAGAATGGTAGGGCAGTAGAACATTTCTTGGGGATCGTCAATGCCCATGAAGTTCATGCTGAGGCTATCATACAGTATCTACTTCAGTTTCTAAGTGATAATGGGATTCCTTTGATTAAATTACGTGGTTTGGGATTTGATGGTACGAACACAATGTCAGGAAATAATACTGGTGTACAAGTGAGAATACGACATTTTTGTCCAAGTGCTTTGTTTGTTCACTGCACTTATCACAGGCTGCAGTTAGCAGCTATTCATGCTTCCAGTGAGCATACTGAGGTCAAAAGAATGTTGGGGACTCTACTCACTATTTGGAAAGCATTCCATTACTCCCCTAAGAAGGCTGAGAAACTAACAGAAATTGAGGCAGTACTACATACTCCTGAGCTGAAAATGCTCAAGCCTAGTGACACACGTTGGCTAGCTCAAGAACGATGTGTTCGTGCGGTGCGACAAACATTACCAGCAATAGTTACCACCTTTGAAGCCATTTATGAGGGAAGTGGAGATGCTGAGGCTTACGGCATTGTGAAGCTAATGTGCACCTACAAATTTTTAGCATGTTTTTATATGCTATGTGATGTGCTACATATCGTTGCCAAATTTCAGGGAAGCCTTCAAGCTAAAGAGCTTCTAGCTACTGTTCCAGTACTGGTTAAGTGTACACTAGCCAGGCTTATTGAACTTAAAGAGCACCCTGGCTCTAGTACTTGGTTCAAAGACCACACAGTAGTTTTTTCAGATCAAGCAGCACTTGGAAATTGGAATATTGTTGTTAATCAAGTTGATGAAGATAATTTTACTGCTAAGGTTTACCGTCCCTACATCCAAAGTGTAATTGACCATATTACTAGCCGGTTGAAATCATCAGATATTTTTTCTGCTTTTGCAATATTTAATCCGTCCCACTTACAAAAAACTGAATCTCTTCCTCTTTATGGTGAAAACAAGCTGCAAATATTGACCAACTTTTATGGTACACCACAAAGTGTTATTTTTTGACAGATGAAGTTATCAGCACCTGATATAGATGAACAACAGACTGTGGCAGAATGGAAAATCTTTCGGCGGATACTGTTCACGAACTATAGAGAATCTTCATGTTCTGATGTTTTATCTGATCTTTTAACAAATCACACACTGAAAGCTGGCTTTCCGTACCTTGAACGTTTGGCTTCTCTCTGTGTGGTACTTCCAGTTACCACAGCAACTGTAGAAAGAAGCTTTAGTGACATGAAGCTTGTAAAGACAACGTTGAGAAGCAGGCTCAGTGAAGAAACTCTTGATCAAGCTATGCGAGTTTGCATTGAAGGTCCTGACAAAATAAGTTATAGAGAGCTAGAAACAATAGTAGAACACTGGAAGAACCAGAAAAAGCGCAGACTTGCCATTTAAACGTTTGCACACACTCACAATTTTTTTCCACTCACAATTATTTTAAGATGACATCATCTATCTGAATATTTTCTTTTGGGGAGAGAGTAGAGGAATTTGGGGGGGGGGGGGAAGTTGAGGACTTTGGGGGGGAAGTTTCCCCCCCTGCACCCCCACTAGATGAAACCCTGGACCACTAAACAGGGGTGGAAAATTAACTATCTGGTATTAGTGTGAAGAGCAGAGTATGTAGAGTTCAAATATGGCTGTAATTTTTTACACATAATTACAAAACTGCAATAAAGTAATTATAAATGGAGTGAACAATAATTAAAAAAATAGTTGTATGGCAGCTTCCCCGGAGTCTTCCCACTTTCAGCGGAGATAGGAGGGAAGATAATGAATAGTAGTTAAAGAATCGTAACCTCTAGATATTTTTTCTATAGTAAACAAAGAGAGCCAAATAAACTGCATAAGGTAAGTCTGAAGAGTTAGTTATATACTCAATTAGACAGGATGTACGTTTAAGAGGGTGTGTACGTTTAGAAACAATTGTGCTACTAGTTCCATATACTTTGTATTATCACTAGTCATATAATATTTACAAAATGCACAAACGTTTCAACCATTTTACAATGGTCACCATCAGTGTGTGGATGATAATAATAGTCAAAAATAAAGTCCTGAGGAACTTGTTGTTATGACAGAGCTATAACAAAAAAGGAAGTCCTGGCTACAAGCTACATTCTTGTTAAGCATTTATATACTGGAGGCAATAAGCCAGCATCCCTGTTCATTGATGGTCCACTCATTCTTATTTGCCAAGACTCTGAGAACATCTCTTGTGCAGTTATTGCGGGTGATCTACTATTTTAGCATTCTCCCAATCAATGCGGTGATGTTACTGAATTGCATGTTGAGCAACTGCTGATGGGTTGGTGTCTAGCAAATTTCAATGCTTGTTGATGTTCTTTTAGTCTATGTTCTAGCGTCTGTCCAGTTAGGCCTATATAAACCATTGTACAAGTCTTACATGCTATTTGATGCACCACTGTTTTTTTAATAGATTGAAGTCTGTCCTTTGTATGAACCAATATATTTTTTAGTGTCCGCTATGTGAAAGCGATATAGAATTATCTTTATATTATCTGACAGATATTTTACATACAGTTTGAAGTATCATCCTTCGTTATGTTTTTTTTTGTGACTTTTGCTTGCTTAGCAATCCTCTTAATGAAGTGAACGGAATAGCCATATTCTCTTTCAAAGCGGAATTTACAAGTAAATTCTCTTCTACTCTATCCTCATTAGTGCTGCAGATCTTTCCTGCTCTGTTGAAGAGTGTTTTGGCAACAGCATTTTTGTGTTGTAACGGATGATGGGAGTCAAATGAAAGATACTTGTCTGTGTGGGTTGGTTTCCTGTAAACTTTGGTTATCAAACAGCCATCACTATGGTACACAATTTCATAAAAGAATGACAGTTTACCATCAAACTCTCTTTCAACTGTGAAATTGATAGATGGTTGGATAGAATTTCAGTGAAGCAGAAAGTCATGAACCAGGTCAACTTTCATTGCTGTGCAGATATCATCCACATATCTTTTCCAAAAGATAGGATGAGTAGAATTGTATGTAGTTAATGCTTTTTGTTCCACTTCTTCCATTACTAAGTTGGCTATAGTTACAGAGACAGGGAAACCCATTGCTGTTCCAAATTTCATCTGCATTTGTCCCTCCCTGAAACTGTTTTTTTCCCCTGAAAATTAGTAAGATCTTCATGGCTACATTTGTCAAAAAAATTATTATCAATTTTATGGAAATGAGAATTCCCACAGAAATTTCACCAAAGGTTATTTAACTTCTCTCTAGTTTAGTTATATTAAAACTATCTACCATAATTATTGTAAAGAGGAAAATATTGAAATCTGTTTATAACTTAAATGTGTTAGCAAAGGTAATACATTTACACTCTCTAGTATGTTATGTTTAATCCAGGTAATATTGTAGATTGTCTTCCTAAAATATACTATATTAGGATGTTACTACTGAAGTCAACATGGGAGGAGGCCAAATTAATAAACACACCCCTATTTGTGAATATTGGTATCAAATCTCCTAGATGTAAAAAAATTATAATCATTTTGTTAACTGAAGTTGTTCTATTGATCCTAAAAGGAATCCAAAAAATTGCAATTTAATTTAAAAGGATTATAACAGGTTATGTTTTTTTTGTGCAAAGGCGTTTAGATACATATGTCAAAGTATTGTTTAGAAGAATATTTCAGTGATAATTGTCGAAAGGTGTAAAATAATATATTGTAAAGATTTTTTTTATTATCTATGAATATGTATTGAGTTAGACCTCCAACTGAAGAGAATTTAAACTTTGAGTCCTTTGGCAAAGGAAATTGGTTGTAAGGCTATCTGTGAAATTCTCATCAAGTATAAGGATGTGTCATCGAATGCAAGTTTTTAAGATTCATACTTTGCAATCTTAAATTAAAATTTGTGTTTATCACAGAGTGTTACAAGAACAAATGCTTACAAGTAGCTGGTAGATAATTTCATCTTTTTAGTCGATGGTTCTAAAGACAAATTATACAAATATATTATTCACAACTATGTGCATAACTCTTTCTTCATTATTTCATTATTCATGCTTAATATTGGACTGTCCTGTTTAGAAAATGGTGGATCTATAATCTTACATGCTTATTCTGAGTGTGGATGACCTCCTGGAGTGTGCCCTTAATATTCCATTTGCAGTCAAGATTTCCATTCTTACAGACACAGGCAGAGGTTTAGTTTACTTGCATAGTCGAGGACCTCCAATAGTCCACAGAGACCTGACTGCGAGGAACATCCTTCTCACATCGTCTCTGACAGCTAAGATCACTGACATGGGAAACTCCCGCATGGTAATTTTAAAACCGGCTCAACTAGCCCAAACACTCTCAAAGAATCCGGGGACCACTGTGTACATGCCACCAGAGGCTCTCAGCGAGAGCCACAGATATGGCCCATCTCTAGATGTGTTCTCATTCGGACAT
>WLWI01001215.1_pt1 | contig 22536 bp, 13 predicted proteins | sample 6701501 | NCBI WGS metagenome assembly WLWI01 (sample SAMN12718690, study PRJNA515312) | sponge metagenome | isolation source: marine sponge | host: Mycale hentscheli | place: New Zealand: South Island, Marlborough, Capsize Point | collected 2014-11-01 | reverse complement strand
CTGAAAATACATTGTCCACTAGACTACTGCGAAGGTAAGTCTGTGTAGGTGCATGTCCAGCTGTGTCAAAGCATTGTGTGTTACAACCACTACTTAGCTAAAGAATATCACAAAGAAAACTTTTAAACAACGTGTATTGTTTTGTTGTTGTTTGTGTATTGTTTCTTAAGATCTTCTCCTACCTTCTTGATCGAATCTGTTGAGTAAATTTGCTGCGTACAGTTTTTACTAGTCTAGTCATTTCTGAGTAGAGTAGACAAGTTGTGTTTTCATTCGACTTTTGAGGAAGGATAAAAGAAAGAAAGGATAAAAGAAAGAAAGTGAAGGATTGGCTTGGTTTCAAGCCAATCTTATTACTTTAATATCTTCGTACTTTATCAGTTTGATCATCACATGAAAGAAAGTATGATTTTAACCCATCATACTGTGAAATGTACCGCCCAACACAGCAAAGAAGACTGAGCCATCATGTAGTGCTGTGCTTTAACATTTCTTCAGGCTCCGATGTGAAAAGTGAGCACCAGATGTCATTAAATTCTTGTTTCCTTTTGCTACTATGCTTAAAATGATAAAACACATCGATGAAAAGCTGGTCGATGTCAACAGGAAATGACTTAATTCCAGCCTTTATAGTGAGATCAGCAAGATGCAAAATACAACCAGCATCGTACAAGAATCTATTTTCAGAATTTATAAGTTTTTGAACTCCTGACCTAGCCCCTTTCATGACGTTAGTTGTGTCAGACATGAAAGCTATGACTTCGGAAAAATCAAGACCTAATTTTTCCAATGATGCCTTTAAAGCCTCATAAAGGTTTTTTGCTGTACCAATATTGACCACTGGCATGTCAAGAAACCGAGTACTGACGTCACCAACTTCCGGATCTAGCCAGCCTGATTCTCTCCCAAATACTAGCTAGGTAGGGTGTCACAATTGTACCGAGCGACCGTATTTAAGTAGAGTTAAATTGGGATAAAGGAGAGAGTCAGGAGGTGTTCAGCACACAACGATCCGAGTAAGCAGCTGCTCACCAGGAAAGAGCACAGCGCAGGTGCAGAGGTCAAAGTACAGAATTTACTAGAAGTGTACGTACCAAATGGAGACCTTGTGGCTCACGCAAGAATAAGCGCAGCAAAATTGTAAGCATCACTTTTTTTTTATTTTAATCTAATTCTCATTAAATTTCTTAGTGGCTTGCTGACTCACATTATCAAGGTCTTTTTAATTAGCTAGAAAATTGCAAACACATTAATTTTGTAGCAAAATATTAACATTATACAAATTAAATTTATTGAAATATATTGAAGCACTAACATGAAACATATTGCACTTGTGTTTATTAGCTGTCAAGAAAACAGGAAATAACACTACAACACACACTATACCTACTGTGACACGAGTTATGAATACATAAACTACCTGCTGACTTCCAAAGAGATGACCTACTCTTGAATAAGGGACTCAAATCTTTACTCGGTATAGAAATATATTTATATGCGCATAAGAACACTTGGAAGCGTTCCAAGAGTATAGACAATGCATGCTTCATTTCTAGGGAGTGTTAGAAGGAGGCTAGAAAGTTCTAGTTATGCTGAGTGTGCATAATATTATAAGGATTTGGGGAGTAGTGTTGTTTTTAGTCACTGGAGGATGTGCATACACATACACTTCCCAAAACAAACTTGGAAGTAGAAAGGAAATAAATCCAAAGGGCAAACTGCAGAGGAGGTTAAGGATGAAGTAAAGAGAAGAGTAAAAGGTGCTGGCATGGGCTAGCAAGGATTGTGCTAGCAGGGATGGGTAGGGAGTGTGCTTACAAGGTCTAGTATTGGTGTGCCAGCAGTACTGGCAGGATCTAGCGAAGATGTGCTAGCAGGAATGGGCAAAGAAGATGCTAGCAAGAACTAGCAAGGGTGCATGACTTGTTAGCAAGAATGGGATGGAAATGAGGCTCCTTTGCATTGCCAACCCCCTTTATTCCAGTAATGGTTACCGAGATATATTACAGCAGATAGTGGTGGAGAGGTGGGCATGAGCAATCACAAATGACAAGGTTAATAGCAGCTTATGTGTAACTTGAATGGTCACAAAAATGGACTACATGAGTACTACAAATGTACATATTCAATTCATTGTGATGTACATGGAAGACTATTTACTGTAAAGCTAATGAACTGAACTTAATTGCAGTAATTTTCATTGAACTAGAGTTAAGTTACTTGAAAGGGAAGAAAGAAATACACCATTACATAATTCCAGCATAAAAATTTGATTAAGTTCATATGTGATAATAATTGTACAATTGAATATAGATTGTGCATGTCATGTGTATTGGTATTGTGCTATACAGAATTGAGAGAGTGTGTGTTTGTGCAAGGTAACAGACATAAAGTTTGGCTTTGTCCTAAATATCTAATTGTCTTCTGTCTCTCTAAATGCAGCTGTAAGTAAGCATTGTATGTCTCAGTGCTTCTGACCAGAGGTTCAAAGTCTTATCACACATAGATGGCTGAGGCTCTTCAATTCTTGGGTGGCTTGAAGCAAAAGTCAGTCCTATGTTTAAAATTTTGTGCTTGTTTTTAGTACATTATAAAGCCTCAAAGTTATCATTCTCAGCAAATCTGGGCTGTATTCATATGGCCACCATTACAACAAGATGATTTATCTTAAAACAAATAAACATTTGGAAACAAGTCATACCCGCTCAAATGACTCTAAGTGAAAAAATTAATAAAACTAATTTTTAAGTCTCAAGGTCTATTAAAAAACATTGACAGCAAAACAATAAAGGGCCCATGGAGCATATACATGTATACTCAAAATTTATTGAATGATTAGAAAATTTTACCAAACCCAATTTTAATTGAGGAAATACATTTTTTAGTTCTTTTGAAGATACATGTACCATTTTATTTTCTAGACAATGAAATTTTCACAGATTTTTACAACTAGTATATACAATACATAGTGCAAGTGACTGTGAAGTGGAGACTAAAATACTTAAGACAGTGGAAGTTACCACTTGATACTTTACTGCAAAATTAGTAGGCATGTTTTCATTCACACGACTGTCCACTACTCTTTGAGTAGTGTGCAATGTTGTACTAATAGTGAATAGCTATTCTATCTTTGAAATGTAACTGGCACAATGAAGTGTTGACTTCCATTGATGCCCTACTGTAGCAAAAGGACAATTGTTCATATTCACCTACTTCAGCTCATTAGAAAGTCAATAGGCTTGGTTCAAAATTAATGCAATTGCAAAGTTACACAATTTTCTTCTTGAAGTTTCTTAAAATAATTCGCTTTGTGCGATGTCTACTCTAAAATCAATGGAACATTTGAAAAATATGTCATCCAATGGAGTTGTTGTAGAAGGAGGAGTTGTCCAGTTTGAAGAAATAACTTCTGCACAAGAAAGAAACGATGCCTTAGACAGCTTGCTGTATGCCCAGTTCTCAGCCAATGATAAATTCATTAGAGGAAATGAACCATTGCAATGGTATCTCTCTTACGTCCACTTTCTCACAAAAATCGGCTATGTAATATAGAAAGTTTGGAATCTGAAAAGCACACCTCACACCCTGAGAAATTAACAGTAGGTGATATAGTATCTGATAACCTCCCTAATTATAGTGAAATCTACTGCCGCAGCTGCTATTAACAACTCCATTAAAATTCTGCGGGCATTGCCACCTCAGAATGATGTGCTCAAGATCTTGTACCGCAAGAATACTAGTACTTCACGTGAGGGCTACAACTTCCGAGTCACGTACGTCAAAAAGTAGCCTGACGGTAGCCTGCACATTATGCTGTCCATGTATTACTTCAGGAAAGTGATCACTACTGAGCATGCCCTCAACTATGTCATGGAGTCATCCGATATAATAACTTACTATTCAGTTCATAGAATGGCTGTTGATCCTGGTGTCTACGCAAGTAATAGCAAATGGGTGAAAATATATATTCAAACAAAATCGCTAAGTGAAGTTGAGAAATTAGAGACTGAAATTAGTTCAAAATAAGATGGCATATTTGAACAAGTAGATTGTGATATAATAGTACATGTACATAGAAAACTGCATTGTCACTTACAACATACAATTATCCTCCTTTTCTAATAATGTTTTAAAGAGTATTTTTATATGGGACAAAATTAGTCACAATTGACATTAATGTCTGATGTAGCCATTCTTTCAGCTGATAAAGGTACATAGAGCCACAGTTCTTATAAATAAGGAAGAATACCCTTCCAAACTCACATTATTGACACTACCAGCCTCTTATAGACTTGTTGATCCAACAAAGACTCAGAAAACTAAAATAGGCCTTGCATTCAAGAACTTAGAAAGTCCAGGTACATATCCTATTGTTGTACAACAGGTTAAGACTCACACCCAACTCTTCTTTGTAGTCTTCCTTAGATACACAAGTTATGAATCCCATTTAGACCAATTGCTTCCTACATTGGATCACCATCTTACAATTTATCAATGTTCATGTCAAAAATGGTATCTCCATTGTTTGGCAAGACACATTCACACATTAAAAATTCAACACATTTCATGCAAACATTTAATATTGTAAGCTTGCGATTTGACAAAATGATGAAGATGAGTTTTGATGTATTTTAATTTTTTGTTCACTAATGTTCCAATAGATGAGGCAGTATCTGTGATCACATATAAGCACCAGAATGACAACACTTTATAAGAGAGAATAAAGTCTACCTCCTGAAGGAATATAAATTGCTGGAGGTCTGTCTTGGCTCATCTTACATTATGTACAACGGGAACTGTTATGAACAAGTAGATGGAGCAGCCATCAGTTCTCCTGTTAATGCAGTGGTAGCCAGAATTGTTTGAAGATATAGCTTTAAAGTTCCAGTCAAACTTGTGTTAAGGAAGAGATATGTAGATGACACATTTTCATAGTTTAGAAGGAACTTTCCAAGTGTGGGGAGGTTAATTAATATTGACTAATAGCTCCCCACTGTGATGAAGTGGCAATCCATGAATCTATTCTAAAAAAAGAAAGAAAAGAAATAGCAAGGGGGAATAGGCCCGAGGGTCACTCCAAAGCCGCAAAAGGGGAGGGCACACACATCATGTGACATGCATGCACCCAATATACTCATGCAGCTAGCTTAGCCAGCCTGACTCTCTCCCAAATACTATTTAAATAGGGTGTCACAATCAAACCAAGTGACCATATTTATGTAGAGTTAAATTGCATTAATGGAGGGAGTCAGGCGGGCTCAGCACACAACGATCCAAGTAAGCAGCTGCTCACCTGGAAAGAGCACAGCGCTGGTGCAGAAGTCAAAGTGCAGAGTTTAACAGAAGTGCACGTGCCAAATGGCGACCTCGTGGCTCATACAAGAATAGGCGCCATTAAACTGTAAGCATCACTTTTTTATTTTAATCTAATTCGCATTAAATTTCTTAGTGACTTGCTGACTCACATTATCAAGGTCTTTTTAAATAGCTGGACAACTACAAATACATTAATTTTATAACAAAATATTAACATTATACAATCTAAATTTTATTGATATTAAATTGAAGCACCAACATGAAACTTATTGCATTTGTGTTCATCAGCAGTCAATAAAATGGGAAATAACACCACAACACACACAATACCAACTGTGACACAAATTATGAATACATAAACTACCTGCTGACTACCAAAGAGCAGACTTACAAATGAATAAAAAACTCACATCTTTGCTTGGTATAGAAATGTATCTTTATGCGCATATAAAACACTTGGAAGTCTTTGAAAGACTAGTTGTGCCAACAAAAACTAACATCATGGCTCAAAATAACTGACTCAATGACTTGTTGTCTTCCAGTGATGACCTACAAAAAGAACAAAGAATCATGTGAAGCAATATATAAGCAAATAGCTAGTACTTATGTAGTTTTATCCTTTCTTCTTGGAGATTTTGTTGGATTAAATATCAATCCCACTATGTCTATCCCTAAAGGAAGTGATCATATCCCTGACCTGACAGCCCTTGGCTATATCCAAATTGGAGGAATAACTCACTTTGGTGAGAACGTTACCTCTCAAGAGAAAAGAGACATTTTGAATAGCTTGCTCTACGCCCAAACTTCTGCAGATGACAAAAGCAAAAGAGCTGAAAAGCCAGTAGACTGGTATCTTGCCTATGCTCAAGTTCTGACGAGAATTGGATATGAAAGTGAAAGCATGAAGACCAACAGAATCTCAAAATTTGCTGATGGTAAAGTGACACTAGCAGATGTGGTTATTAAAAACCTCAAAGAAGAAACTAGTGCTACCGTTCTTGCGGCCATTAGCTCATTAATAAATGAGCTGAGTTCTCTGTCACCACCAAGTGAGAAGCTCACCATGTTATACTCTAACAGTTATAGCTCCTCCAAGGGAAACTATTGCTTCCAAGTAAACTGTGTGCAAAAGGACCCAGATGGGAGTATCTCAGTAATGCTTGCCATGTTCTCTTTCAGCAAAGTTAACTATAACGAACATATCTTAAATTCTATTGTGAAATTACCTGATGTAGGACTGTTCAGAGGATTTTACACAGTTGGATTCAACCCTCAACTATACGCTGCCATTAGGAAGTCTGTGAAAGATTTCACTCTAAAGAAAGCTGGGGAAATGCTGACAGCAATAGAGATATAATAACTACTGTATCATTGAGCAATCATATTTGAGACTAAAAGTATATAGAATGCACGATTGTCATTATAGCAATGTAGCAGTTCATATTATTCATAATAGAATGTAAAAATATGCATTTTTTGTGTATCTTTAAGAGTCACAGTACCAATCAATTAGTAATGGATAATAGCACAGAAAATTTTTTTATCTTTAGTGCCCTAACTTCTTCCCATTTGTTAATCTTCCTTATGATTAAACAGCACAAACATCTTAGTTATTTATTAACAATACAGAGTGGTATTTATCACTCAAAAATAATATGAATAGACTAATTATATATTTTATTTAATCTGTTAGGTCAAGTAGCCATAGTTACCACTAAGTCACAAAGAATAAACCCATTACAATCTGTAATAATGAGTGGGTGTGTTTAGGTTTGACAAGTACTAAAAATATGTTTTCTCATTCTGCTGATGGCTACTTCTGCAGTGAATGAGCATGTGGGCATTTAATCAAAGCATCAACAATCTGTCCAATGCGTAATGTTTTAATTAAAAGTAGCCTAAATGAGCTATCTGTCTGAAGAATGCTTTTACTAATTTTCAATAATTAACCAAAGATTCTGTCTCGGTAGTTTTGGGTTTACAAAACTTAGTTCTATAGCCTTATGTTAAAACTATGTGACATTTAATACACTGGATCTAATGATATTAGAGATTATATAGCACAGCAAGTGAGTTTGACACATTGAATGTGAGCAATACTTTTATATAAACCTGGGACACTTACTACTTGGATGGCAAAAGAATAATGACATAATAATAACTTAATGCTTAGCTTAGCACTCTGACAAATAGGCCCCGCCAGATTATGCTAGCATTTTTCTGGAATAACAGACATGTAATAGCATAGTGGAATAATTCTAGAATAATAAAAGCATTTAGGAGAATAATAAAATGAAAATAATCAGTCCATATTATCCTTAATTATAGAGTAAAATCAATGGTGCTTTTTTTTCTCTTTTTCTTTTACAAAAATGGACATAAACATGTATAGAAATGTGGTTATGAGGTAGATCTTAATTATTTGATTAAAGCAGCTGGGTTAGTATTGGCCACTCTGTTATTGTATTTCCAAAATGAAAAGAAGAAAGTTTGAAATTCTGGGAGAGCTGTCAGTCAGGCTCAGAGTCAGCAAGTCAAATTGAGAATTTTGTTAAAAGGATTTCTCTTCTTGAGCAACTCAACAATCATACTGCATTAGTATTGACAAAAAATGTGTATTATTACCAGCTGACCTACTAAATGTGGAGAATAGAGAAGGTGGATCCACTGCTGAGCATATTAAATTCTTGTGTCAGTGATTTCAAACTGAATAAAAATGATTGAATTTTTCTTTTTAAGTACGATTAGTTAAGTGAGTTCAACTGAACCTAACTATAAATATGAGTGAACTATTGGAATTTTATAAGTTTAATTTGAAAAGTGTAGAACTAAAACTAACTTAGCTTCCTGTTCGATGACTAAAAAGTATCAGCAAATCAGCCAGTAATAAATCCTGACAAGATTCACTGAATAGAAAGTGTAAATATGCTCACTGACAAAATAGTCTACCATTACAGATCAGTAAACCTGAAGTTCCTTATCTGGTGCTACTAACAGCTTCAAGAGGATGTGATCTTCAAGTATGCCTGCAAAAATACTATCTATAATAACTTAAGAACTAATATTTGACAGGCGTGCACCATAATATAATTTGGAACATTCTTACACTTTCTTAATTTGTCTTCTACGTACAAGTGTTTTTTGTCATTTTATGAACATTAGTTGAAATGTATCAATATTTTGCAGGATAATGTCTGTGGTCATACCAGTGTTGATGATTCAGATAATGAAGGGATAACATTATGTTGTGATATCTCTTCTACATCTGACATTGACAAACCCAAGACGAGTTTTGATAAGGTAAGTTGACAAAATCTATCTCTTAAAATTAGTGAAGCCCCAAAAGGCACTCAGTAAACATTACAACAATGTATTCACAAAAGTAAAAGTACAAATAATACTTTATGTTATTATATAGGGAGATGATTGTGATATTATAAAGCAAAGGAAACCACACTTCCTGAAGAGTGAAGAGGACAGAGATGTTTGTACATTACTAGAAACAGAATGTGACCAGGTAAAGACAATTGATAGTATATGCCCCTTTCATTATTAGTGAGATATTATTACTCAACAATACCTGAATAATAGTTTACCATTAAGTCAATTATACAAAGTTTACTATGGCAAATCTAAGCTACATGCAATTTTTTCTCTCAACTATTTGTGCAGATAAGAATAAAGTTGTTTACTTATCATTATGTCAAAATTTTCACAATAAGGTTAAAAATTTGTGTGACCTCTAAATAGAATTATTATTAACACAACACCCACATAGTTCTCAGTGTTTTTTATTCACTTGATTAATAGCATTCAGATCATGTGATTATCATTCCTTTTTTTTTATTATATTTATTAGATTACTGAGGCAGGACACAGTCACGATTTGCCTGTGCTATTAAATAATGATTTAATATCTCCAACTATTCCAGTAAGAACTAAGGAATTGTATTAGTAATAATAATAATTATAGAATTAAAACATTAAGTCTTATATTACAGACAAAGTAAGTCTTATTTCAAGTGTTATAGTTAATCAAGGACTAAATTTAAATTTTGAGTGAACTCTTGGATGATTACATGAAAAGAAATCTATTAATTTTAAGTAAGGAGTAATAATTACGAAGAGGTGTGTCAATAAATCAGCTTGGAATGAATAGTTTGAAATCTTCAAGAATAGTGTCTAATTTTAATGTATTTACGATCAGTACAATTGTAGCTGTTTAACTGGTACCTGAAATAGTTACATTAGAAGACATGCTCTACAAGTATATCTATAGTAGCTAGTGCTAGAATAAAAAATTTGGTTGATTTTTTGTAGGATAATTCCTATCCTTCCACAATACTGAGCTTAATAATTTGCTGGTGGCACCAGTTCAAATGGTATGTGTTTAGAAATATTTTTACAGTATGTACACAAGTGAGTCAACAATTGCCTCATTCAGTGTAAAGAATATTTTTATTTATATGATAGCGTTATAATATCTAATTAAAAATAATAGATCCAAAAAGATCAAGTTTTTCAACTCACGATTATTAGTAAATAGTGCATCATTCCTTCACAGGTTGATAATTCCAGACCTTCTACTAAGAAAAAGCAGAAGGTGACACAAATAGCAAACTGGCCACAAGGTTTGTATAATAAATAAAACTTATTGTATGAGTTACGATATGGGGAGATATATTGGTGAGTATTTCTTCCACATTTAGCTCCTCATATATAGACAGAATTTACATCTACGTTGTTATTCCATGAGCAACAGGTAAGTGTATGCCTAATAAATAGTCTGAGGAAATATCTAGATAGTGTATAGTAGCGTTGAGGGTTCGCAATTTTGGCGATTCATTTTAAATAATAACATCTATTTTTTCTAGATACAAAATTTTGTCATGCTTTGGTAGTTTTATATTATTATAATCTCCAGTTTGTTGGGTAACAACTTGCCATTTGGTTGTTCTTTTTTTAAATAATATTGTAGCTTTAGTATTGTATGTATTAGCTAATACATTTATTCTAAAATGTTTCCAATCACGTGGCATTTAGATTTAATATAGTCTGGCATGGCCAGACCCTTTACCAAAGCACTACATGAGGAAAGTGTCTGGTGTCAAACCTATAATTATATCTATTTGTATCACATAACAGCACATTCTGCATGGTCAATGAAATCACTTAAGCATATTACCTGATTAATTTCAGTTTCAAGCGTCCCTACAACTTGAAGAAATTGAATCCACTTGAATTATTGTCCAGTTCATTGCTAAGCGACTGGATCGACTGAATGTATATCATTTAAAATTGTTTAATTGTCTTCCACATGTAATCAGAGTTTGCAGGGTTCACACCCAACCCTTTATCTGCATAACAATTAGAAATGAGGTCTGGCTTTCCTAGTGTTTGTTTAATGTATAGAGTGGTAGAACTTCATTCAGGTAATGACAATGCTTTACCACCTCTGCTCAGCTCATATTATTCAGTAATATACACACACCTCTGTTGGCATTACTGAAATATAAATAAATAATATTATCTTAGCTTGAAATTTTTATGGAATGTCAGTTAATTGGCACAACCAAACATGACTAACAGACTGTCATATTCACTTGCTGACTAACTGGTAGACAAATTAGTTTGGTGATTATTGAAATTCTTACTCATAAAAATGTACTAAATAAAGTATTTCTCTGTAAAATAACTCAGCAATATGATCATGGAAGAAATCATTACAAAGAAAGCCAGATCTTATAGACTTGTCTTAGCAAATGGAGGCACAACTTGTCTTGTTAGTTTGTTTGTCAAGGTTCCTACATGAATCCTAATTGCTTAAACAGTAAAATGAAAGATTACAGCATTATTCTAACTTCCATTAATTCCACAATTTATTAATAATTCAATGCATCTTTGTTGTAATAATGAATGCACATGAAAGGCGTTGTTTACTCTCCTAACTGCACATGTTTAAAGCTTATTAATATAATTTAATGCATGCAATAATTAATTATATAATTTATAGTAATAGCAATAAGTTTTTTAATACCAGTACAAATAGTGATCAAAATCTGAGTTGTATAGTTTTATAGCTGTAAACTCTTCACCTCTCCTTATTTGCTTTTGGAGATTTTCCAATAATTTCTTTAGATAGAAGCTACTAAAATTCAAAATCACCTTCCTGATCTTTCAAACCATGGATATGTAAAGTCAGGAGGTCTGGTTCAGTTTAGCGACAAAATTTCACAGAAGAGCAAGTCTGACATTTTGAACAGTTTACTCTATGCTCAAATGTCAACTGATGAAAAATGGACGCAAACAACAGAACCCATGGAATGGTACATCAGCTACGTCAACTGTCTCTCAACAATTGGATTTCGGATACAAAACTCAAAGTTCGATGAGAGTACTGTGCTCAATGATAAAGTTGCTGTAGGTGATTTAATAATACAGTCTCACCGATGTGACGGAAGCCACTGCAGTTGCTGCTATTAAGTCAACTGTAGACAACCTTCGTTCTCTCTCAGTTTCTGACAAAACCCTCAAAAAGTTTTATTCCAATCATCACACAACAAAAGACAGACACATCTTCCACATCCATCACATAACAAAGAAGACTGATGGAATCTTGTCCCTTGTTCTGTGTGCCTTTCATTTCAAGACAGAGACTGACATCGTCTCATATCCTCAACTACACAGTGGAATCACGCAACACGAGAATATTCAAGGGTTCTCTCACACTTTTCTTATCAATCCTCAGGATTATGACAAAGTACCGTGGGCTGGTGAGAGATTTCATTCGGAAGAAAGCAAAAGATGAATTAGATCAACTGGTGGAAACAATCAATTACATATTCTAAAATGTTATAAAACTATGAATAGAACAATTGCAATACTTTGGTAGTGCTGATTATAATTTTTTTATTTGTGTAGAAATTAGCTTTTGTTATCTCATCTGATTGTTATGTTTAGCTCTAACATTTTGTTTGTTTTTTTAATGAAAAAAAAAGTCAGGAGTTTTGAAAATAAAAACAACTAGTGAATGGTAGCTATTGTGGGTGAATATAAATACCATCTAATACTGACTGGCAAGCAGATTAAAAATAAATATGAAAACAATTACTTGATCCTGCTGTGCCAGAGCTCACTGAGCATAGTTCTAACTTACAATATGCTTCGAATATGTCATGCTTACCGGAAGTAATTTAGCACAAAACATAAAAAGACAATCTTAGGCTTTCATTTGACTACATACCACCTCCACGTCTAACACAGCACCATCAAAATCAATTTTTATTTTACATTTTATAATTGGAAAATTGTCATTGTGTTCATATAAATGTCTTTCTACAATTAACTCAAAATATTTACAGTAACCCAAAAGGAAATCTTCAGTCTATTAATTTTTTGTGCCTCATGTCTCTACATCGCTGGCCAGAGCATATCTGGTACTCCATTAGAGCAGCCTACAATCAAAATTAAAAAAACAGAAACATTTCACCTAATTCATTTAAATCCTATAAAGTCCCCACCTCAGCAGACAAACATACCTCGAGGGCTTTCTCTATGTCATCAGTTGGCACAGTGTTGTTGTTGTTATGCAAGTTTTTCAATTGCCATTGATCCTAAAGCAACGAGAGTAAAAGCAACCTTTACAACGTAGCATGAATATTTTAAATGAAGCTAATTATATACAATCACATCAACTGTGTCTAAATAAATCTCATGGTACACATGACTCTGTATCTATTAATAAAACTTCTTACTTCAATAAACGAGTGGGTGTGATTAGTGCGTGTGGTTATAATGGCCGCACCAATACAATCTGGCTTCCTACTCCCTGTGATAGCTTCATCTAAATGACCTGACAAAAGGCACTCTAGCTACTTTAAAAACGGCCGAGTTTTTAAAGACGTATGATAAGGGGTTTCAGTGTCATAGTAAAAGGGGTTTCAGTGTCATAGTAAAAGGGGTTTCAGTGTCATGGTAACCACTCTCCACAACTATTTGACTTGGAAAAAAAAAAAAGAAAAAAAAAGCATGAATTTCTAAGTAGTTACCAGTTTATAGTCTTTCCCTAAATGGTGACTTGCTTACTAAAGCAGCAGCTGGAAAAAACTGTGTAAAGGAAGCTAATATGTTTATTTGGTAGTTGTTTATATTTTACTATTCTTTAATAGCTAAGTAGCAGCTGTAACACTCTACACTTTCACACGCACACACGACTTACTTTGTGACTTTGGCTATTGGACACTGGAATTTCAAGTAAGAACACTGCTACGTATAGAGCTAAAACTATGATATCTACTAAGTTTGAAAGTCGTAACTATGTCAGCACAAAATCAGATATGTCAGACACAACCTAATTCAAATAGGTTAACAATTTTACAATAGGTAAAGATCGACAAACCAAAGGATTCTGTTCAGAGGAGTGTGAGGATGGGGCCAACACCAAGCAAATATTCATACTAAGATATAATCTTTGGTACTACTATATTAAGTTAAGCAAAATAAATTAAGCAATTATAGATTATACACCTTAGATATGTCATAGTATTCTTTCCAATATAGCAAATCTTCACTGCCAGTCAAAGTTGGTGCAGTATCTGATGGGGAAAAAATGGTGTACAGTTAGAATTTATACAATTAAATTAAGTATGAAGAAGATAAAAGGAGATAGCTGATATTATATTTAGAGAACAAAATTATTATGATGCATGGCTTGTCGTACCATTGATGTAATACTTTGAAAACACGGTGTCCATTGTTTCATCGTAATAACGCAGAGCAAGGAAGGTATTATTTTTGCAATCTACACAATAAAGTATGTATTGATCATCTTCATCAACCCCCTCCCCCCCCATTAAAAATAGATAATAATTATTGCTATTACTAATATAGCAAATTTTCTCATTCTAACAGCCAATATTATGTTAATTAAAATTAAACCCAATGTTTCAACTTCTTGCCAAAAGTCCTCTTCAAGGATCAGTGAGGTCTAACTCTCTGTGGTGACATAATAAACACAATATAAACAGCATGATAAGCTGTAAACTTATGTCTCTGTTAAACTTGTTGTCTAGTGTCGTCTGTATGTATCCATCCACCACTCTTATTTCTTCCCATTATAGGTGATGTTGCTACTAAGGTTCAGCAATGCTGGCTGTCTATGCTGCATGCAAATCACCCTTCACGATATATAATAAATGGTAAGTATACTCACCAGTTATCTTGATGCTCACCACAGAGAGTTACACCTCAATGATGATCCCTGAGGAGGACTTACACAACAAGTCAAAATGTTTGGTTAAGTTTTTATTAACATAGAATGAGAAATTTTGCTATTATTATAATTATTTCAGCCGAGAATTACTTAAGAGATTTTGTAACCCACTGATGTATAACCTCATTTCAATAGGAATGATTATGATTTACCATGATTAAATCCCATTCCAGACATTATTGGATTTCCTTCACCATAATACTCCACAAACACCATGTTAGCATCTTCATCAACCTGCGTAATGCCAAAGTAAAAGTATAAAGTTATATCCATTTAGAAGCACCATTGTTCTGTTGTGTTTTTATTAATCAGAACATTCCATTTTCGCTGATAACTTGATCTTTATATGCGCAATTTGGACATCTAACTTTGTTTTTAGAATATTTTACTGTATTTCAAAGCAATCATTACTAGCATATTTAATGTATTGGGGTATACATAGTTAAATTAGTTAATGTTTTAATACACGTTGCAGATAACCAAATGTAATAATTAATGAATCTGATTACTATAATGATTGTTACCAAGAATGATTATGTACTATTGCATCCTGAATTTTCAGACACGAGTTATAAAAAGAACTCATTTACCAGCTCTTTCTGTCCCAGCAAGACATTCTTCAAAGATATGCCATCCATGTCATCTGGAATATCAACTCCTGCCAAGTCTAAGAAAGTAGGAGCCTGCAATTATATCAGAAATCAGTTTGAACCTCATCATTTAAAGAGATAATGTGTGCCCCACATACCAAGTCCACATTGACAGCCGCGGACTTAGTGTTTGAGTTGGCCTGCACACCGGGTCCCCTCACTATCAAAGGAACTCGAATATTTTCATCGTATATTTGCCGTTTCTCCCCCTAAATTTATTACTTGAATCACTAAATGACAAACTTAGAACATAGTTTAAAAACAATACATACCTGCTGCTTGAATTGTCCTAAGTGATATCCTAATTTTGAATTACATATATGTATAAAGTAATCTCTAATATTAACTAGATGCCTTATAATTTATATATATATATAATGTCTAACATACCGTGGTCACTATTGTAGAAAATGAATGTATCATCCATGAGATTCTCATTCTGCAGATAACATAAAATATAATGACTAGAGGAACCATTATTTGTTATTTATTACCTCTAATGCCTTCACAACTGCAGCCACCAAGTCGTCTACAGATAACAAGGTCTCCAATCTCATTTGGTAAAGGGTATCAATGGTAGCGGCAATATTCTTATCAATGGGTGGAGTACCTGAACACATAGCAGTGTAGTGAAGATTAAGCTATATGACTGTTCTGGAAGCAGCAATTTGTTTGAGATTGCATAAGTGCACACATTTGCATATTATAAAGAGCAATTTCATTTAAGAAAGCACATCACAATAAAGGTAGGTGAATTCCTGCCATTTCATGTGATATGTTAGCTACATCTTCTACAGTAATGCTAACACAACTGCTGATAAAAAAGAATATTAATTTCATATCTTTATTAAGACCTCACCTCATAATAATACCACGTGAAATTAATAATTGCCAGATATTTTGCATGTCAATTATATGTGCTATCACTTGCCTTCAGATATTAGCCAATGCTTGCCCTCCCCCTTATCGCCGTACGATGGTGATCGAGGAGCTTGCTTCCCAGCATACTTTGAGGCATATTGAGGAGCAGGTGTGGCAGGTCTGTGAGGAGCGGGTGTGGCTATGTACGCAAAAAAAGGGTTCTCTCCAGTCTTGGCCTTGGCGGCCGAGTCCAGTATGAATTCCACTGCGTGGTCCCTCACACGATCGGTAAAGTAGTCGTCAGCATAACTAGAATTATGCTTCTCTGCTACTCCATTGTTGGACACAGTGTAGTGATAATATTTGCTATTAAATTTAAAAAAAAAATTCAATATAATAATATAGTTGTCACTGTTGTATGTGTTTACCTGTTTCCTTGCAGAGTGTACCAAGTGTTCCATCCAGTAGGAATGTGGGACACATTCACACCAGAACCAGGCATTGCATAGTTATTCAAGTATTTTCCTGCAACCACAGTTATAAGATAAAAAGTAAACTTCGGATTATATTGGCATCCATTCTCCCACAGTCGGTCTGTCTGTCTGTCTGTCTGTCTGTTCGTCTGTCTGTCTGTTTGTCCGTCTATCTGTCTGTCCGTCAGTATGTCTGTCACTCAGTCTATCTGTCCAACTAACAATTTAGTCATGTCAGTCCATTCTTTATCATCCATTTAACTTTTAATTAGGTACTTCTGGCCATCACTTTTCAATAAAGTATACTGGCTTACTCCACAATAGCCTCAGATAAGTATTCTCTCAACAACAGCCTACAAGCTATATAGAACAAAATCAAGTATCACAATAGACCTTAGTCTGAGACTACAGCTAAAACTCTACAAAATCATCAGACTAATTCTATAACTCCTATCTATCTATTTGTTTGCCTTGATCTATCTGCCAGTTATTCACATGATGGTGTTACTGCAGTAATCTATTTCCCCATATTTAATGAGGCTACTTATATAACAGTTCTGACATACCAAAGAAGCCAGTGGTATATCCAGCAGCTGAGAGGTAAGCTCCCATGGTCTTCTTCTCATTTTCCTGTCTCCAGGATGGTGAATTGCACCCCATTTTCACTGAATTCTCGTAAGTATGATGGTTATGGACATACTTTCCAGTTAAAATGGAAGACCTGACAAGCAAGTTTTACGTAAAAATTGGAATGATCTATCTTCAATGGTAGCAAAGTAGCTAGCATAGAATTTGGTATAAATATTCAGCGTATTATGTAGAACCAAAGTAGCTGGGCACTGTCTAAAAACCTTACCTCGAAGGACAGCAAACTGGAGTAGCCACAAATGCATTCTCAAAGAACATTCCTTGCTTTGTAAGCAAGCTGCTGACCTGGGGCTGCACATCTAGAGAGCCCAATTTGACGTCTTGGTCGTCGGTCAAGATATAGACTAAAGAGTAACTAATTTGTTAGCGATCTATAAATACTCACGTTAGTATTACTTACCAATATTAGGCTTGGCGAAGATACCAGTTAAAAATACGGCCGCAAATGTGGTAGTGGTCAACCAAAACGCGGCCATCTTCTTGGAACCGTGTCTGTGCAAACAATGGGTGGGTGGGGCTGGAATTCATTAACTTGCGTGGGATGCGAAACATCTGGTTGGTTATGCATACTAATGAAACTACATTGAAGGTCATCAACTTAGGATCCTATATTAAGCCATTATAAGTCTGCTAGACATTATCCAGGTTTGTGCCACTGTTTCATTTTCCTGGTTAATTCTTTCTTCATAATTGGCCATCTGTTACAGTATATTTCAACTGCAACTCTGAAGTAGCTAAGCTTCCATTGAACAAAAAATAAAATAATTAGCATAACTCCTCTATGGTCTTCACAGCTAGTAGAGCACCAGAGAAAGAAAAAAGTACATGTCAAAAATAAGAAATGAATTTCTACAACTCTTTTATCTCATATAAATTAAATAAAAATTATTTTAGTCTTCCTCCATCAATAGGTAACACAACACCAGTCAAATAGGAGGCATCATCACTACACAAGAACTTGACAACTGCTGCAACTTCACTCAGCTTCCCAAGACGCCTTATGGGATTGGCTTCAATCATCCTTGCTTCCTGATCTTTCAGATCCTTTTCAGTAATGGGGCTAGAATCGCCTTGGGTGCTCTTGCGACACTCAACGATGCCATAGACTTGAGTGTCCCACATCTTGCCTTCCAAAATTCCCGGCGCAATGGCGCACACTCTGATTCCATGATGAGCAAGATCCTTTGCTGCAGACTTGGTCATACCAACAACGGCAAACTTTGATGCCGCATACGCAGACATATTGGCTGGCCCAATTAGTCCTGCCACACTGGCTGTGTTGACTATCACTCCCCCTTTACCAGATTCTTCCATAGCTTTAGACACATATTTCATGCCCAGAAATACTCCATAAATATTGACGTCCAACACTTTCTTGAAACCCAGGTCATCTTGATCTACCAGTGGTCTCAATTTTCCCTGAATGCCAGCATTATTGAAAAATATGTCAATGTTTCCCAATGATTCTCTCGTCTTGTCCACCATGTTTTTCACGTCTTCGACTTTCGTGACATCGGCAGTGACATAGGATGCAGACTCCGCCCCAGCTGTCACCAAAGAGCTGCATTTCTCTTTCAGCACTGCTTCAGTACTGGGCAAGTCCACAAGAACGACTTTGGCACCTTCCTGGGAGAAAGTAAGTGCCACTGCACTGCCTATGTCTCCTGCTCCACCAGTTATCAAAACGCACTTAGAACGAAACGTTCCTTTAGAAATAGGCAGTTCTGGAGCTGTAGACGTAGGCACTACTACAGAGGATATAGTTTGAGTGGGTATATCATGGGTCTCTTTCTTTTTTCTAGATATCCTGTAAACGATGAAGCTCAGAAATAAAGTTGCAAGCGATCCACCGATGATGTTACGCGAGAGTTCCGAGCTACCTGCACCGTAAGAGAGCCGTCTAACACAAGTGACTTCAGGCCTGCAGTGCAACCTGTACAACGATTGCCGCAGGAAAACACTGAAACGCATCTCGATGTTTATTACCCAAGAAGGAAAAGGAAGCGAACCCAAAACCCACTGCACCCCATTTTCACTTTAACTCAGAGATAGGTAAAGGGTCTCAGTATAGGAGGCGGGGTTACCGAGCAAGAAGCATCCTCCTCAAACCTCTGACCCCTCCCACCCTCGGCCTCATCTTCATAAATATAGTTTTGTACAACTAAATCAAGCAGAACATAACTAAACAAAGCATCATATTAAAGTTGATTTCTTGCCAAACCACGCTTTGACGTTAGTCTAATAAAATCCACCGTCATTCTTGCGTGAGTATCCCCTATTGGTAGCTTCAGAATGGTGACTGACGATGGACAATCCCTTAGCGGAGTCCAAAGTGGTCTTTCGAGGATCAGTATGGCTCACAAGCTTCTTGTTCTCCAGTGTCTCCACAGGCGCAGGTTTCTGTCTGTTCTTTAGGATTCGTCCGTGTTCGGTTCCAGCTGTTTCAGGCTGAAGGATCATATCCGCCTTGGAGCTCATGAAGGACATGTGATGATTGTACTGGCATCTGAGGACAAAGTCCAGGTTATCTTTGGGGGCGGCGTGGTCGTACTGGTAAGCTTCCTTCCTCATGCTGGAAAGAGTTTTCGTTTCGTGTAGCCTATCCCAGGAAGAGTTTAAATCACTTGCAATTTGTTCTTCGCTGAAATTCCCAGTACTTCTTTTTGGACTCTTATCCGACTTCCCATGAAATTGGTCATCATTTTCTAACCTGGGGAAAGGGTAAGGCTCTCTGTTACTTTCCATGAACCTGGGGTAACGGACAGAATGCAAAACCAGTACTTGTTAGTTTCTCAACTTCGTTCCCATGGAAACAGTGGGCGTAAATATGAAACCCTTTACCAACTCGCGAAATGTACCAAGTAGAAACTGCTCCAAAGTTTTGGAATGGATAGATTTATGATTACAAACAAGAAAAAAGTACATTGTACAAAACACATACATAATAAAAATTAGGTTTTCTTTTTCTTTATGAATACAGGCTCCAAATATTCTTCTGGTTGAGAAAAAACATCAGTAACTTCATCGTTCTCCGCAATTCTGTCCAGGGCGGGGCTACTCCCAGATGAACCTTCCAGGGATCTTGCATTGGAAATGATACGTGCAAGTGGACTGGCATCACCTCCACTCACACTTCGCTGTCTTGCTGGAATTGACTTCTTGCGAGAGGAAAGAGGCGGAGTCATAGAGATGCCCGGGTTACAACTCATGACCCTTGTCCTCTGGTTGGTGGTAACCATGGGTTCGGCATACACTGGTGAAGTATCAGAACCAATGGGAGCACTTTTCAGTCTTTCTACATTGTGTTTCACATTCACATAATCATGCTTCTTAGTATTGCTAGTGGTGCCATTCTTCTCTTCTTCCTTTTTCTTCTCCTCAATATGCTGATTTTTATTCACTATCAAGCTTGCAATGTCACTATTGATAGCAGGATTTTCCTTCACAGAGCTTGCCTTCCTGAGGGAAGCTTTTCTTGGAGCTGGAACAGGAGGAGTGGAACATTTCCTCAAGTTTTGACCCTCAAACACGTCTTCATAAAGTGCATCTTCTCCCTGTGCTTTATTGTCTTCCAACAAACTGCTTGGAACAATGGGTGCCGACGCAGATATTTTTAGAGGATAGTGAGGGACTGCCACAATTGTCACTTCGTTGTCTACTTCAGACAGACCTCTCACATTGAATTCTTGAATGACATTATCATTAGACACGAGCGAAGAACCAGCTTCTGCAGGAGGTAAGGGTGCTTTGCTGGCCGGAGGTAAGGGTGCTTTACTGGCCGGAGGTGGGTAGGAAAAAGTTGCAGACATAGGGATAGGGGGCGTGTTGATTTCATTGTGCACTGCCTCAAGCTGGGAGCTCTCGTTGGTAGACGTAGCACTCACTCTGCCACTGCTTGCGTCCTCTTCTTCTTCTTCTTCTTCTTCATCGTGATGGTTCTTGTTCTCTAAAGAAGAATACAAATACACTGCTTGAAAGGAAAAGATAAACATAGAAAATCGAAACTAAATAAACAAAATAGGTGATAAATACAGTAATTAAAACTAAACGAATAATGAATGAATAAATAAATAAATAAATAAATAAATAAAAAAATAAAAAAAGTAAAATAAATGAATAAATAAAATGTATAAATAGATACATAAATAGGCAAACAACAAACAAACAAATAAATAAATAACACAGCATGAACTAAATGTGTTCAAATTAAGATCTCAGGATTAAATTTTCCCAAAATTGAGGTGCCACACTGAACATGTCAAAATCAAGTCCTTCACTACAAGTATTAGGTACTGTACCTACGTGTAGGTGTGTGTGTGTGTGTGTGTGTGTGTGTGTGTGTATGTGTGTGTGTGTGTGTGTGTGTGTGTGTGTGTGTGTGTGTGTGCATGTGTGTGTACATGTGTGGCAACAGGGGCAAATCACTACCATAACAACATGACCTACAATTGTTTTTAGTACTCTAACAAGTTAAGGCAATCAAAATGCATAGTAAGATAGTACTAGTAGAGGAGTCCCAATAGAAATAAGTAAATAATGAAGGCTGTTATCAGGGGGTCCATCTCTCACTGCTAACCCATCACTTCATCATGCTGCTCTTTCAATATGCTCATCTGTAAGATGACATGTTGACTAAGTTTTGTCCCATATACTTTCAGTCAAGATCATCTTTCCCCTTCAATTCCAGTCTCCTTCAGCACTTTGTAGTTTACAGTCTACAAATAAAGACTGTGACAATTCCCTCTAGCTTTAAAAAACAATTCTCCAAACTCTAATTATTTAATTAGTCTTATCGAGCCAGACACTACGTCAGTCTCTCACCAGTTGATAATGTTGTACCACTTCTCCACTGGTACTTTGTGTATTTACTATTTGGGAAGGTTTCACAAAAGCTCGCTCCACACTTTCTAAAAGCCACTCTCATTTAAAACTTCATTAGATGTCCCTCTCAAGTTGAACTGTGACTTCGTGAGAAAATGATTATTTTAGAGACGAAAATAGTAAACAACATCTCCACTCCTGCTAATAAATATAATAATACTACTACTAGTGGTGTGCTTGAGCACAAATGGCGAGCGAGCCTTAAACTACACCATTGTTAAACAATATTCAATGCCATAGTAACTGCTCCCCGCAACTGTTTGAATTGAAAAAGAAGCAACAAAATCAAGACACTTTTTATTTAAACTCTTTTCTTTGTGATATTCTTAGTAGTAGTTGTGACGCACAATACTTTCACACAACTGACATACCTACGCAAGACTTACCTTCGTGGTTAGTCTAGTGGAAAATGAATTTTCAAGTAAATACTGTTGCG
>WLWI01001213.1_pt1 | contig 22544 bp, 14 predicted proteins | sample 6701501 | NCBI WGS metagenome assembly WLWI01 (sample SAMN12718690, study PRJNA515312) | sponge metagenome | isolation source: marine sponge | host: Mycale hentscheli | place: New Zealand: South Island, Marlborough, Capsize Point | collected 2014-11-01 | reverse complement strand
GAATAAAAACGTTCTCTTTCTGTTATTCAGGAGATGAAATGAAGTTATTTTAATTTCTTTTAAATGGACCAATTTTATCTGCTGTATTAGTGGGAGGGGGGGGGGGGGTTCCCAGATATCGACTTCCCACAAGCAGATTCCCTCTTGTTGCATCCCACACTGTAGCACTCAAAGTAATCCCACACATGACTACCGGTGGATTCTCCCCACCATCACCTATATTCATCATCATTATTATTACTATTTATTACTATATACCATCTTACCTTATCCTAACAAAATATACTTTTAGGTGTGTTGACCATTCCCAGATATTGGAACCACACCCTACCTAATCATCACAATTACACATGCTAGTTCAAATGTGGACTTCTAGAACAATTATGTTGATTTCCTTTTCGTATCACTATATCCCTTTGGGATTCTCCACATTTTGGTAAACTTAAGCACTACCCTGATGTAGTCAGTCAGGGTATGTTGGATCACCACTGCGAGCATTATCTAGACTAAACAGCCTACTTGGTGTCCGTTGGTAGTTGTGCTTTCTCTAACACTGGACCGCCACAACAATTCCATATTTTTTGACTGAATGACTACTATGAGTTGGGCTGCTAGTCAGAGAGCTAGGGATGTCCACATTATGCCGGCATAAATTTTGGAACAATAGGTTGACAAAATAAGGCTTAATTAAGTATAATAGGTTCATTTTCTAGATTTTAGATATATTTATTAGAAAGACTGCTGAGGAAACAGCTACTGTGGTTACTTCAAAAGCTACTACAGCAATATAACAATTTAATTATATAAGAGTTACACCATTTCATTAACCTTTTACACACTTTAAACTTGTTAAATCCCATTGTAGCTTCTAGTATTGATATTACAATTAGTGAGCGAGCGCAGCAAGCGAGATACTGTTAGGGGTGGACAATTGAAAATTGGGTATATGTTCGATGTATTCGAGCGGGCTCTTTTTTTCTCCTAAAAACACTGCTGTCTTACTTCAAACTTAGACTCCAAATTGTGAGATAATTCCAGCGGAATGCTTGTTTTAAGGTCACAAAAAGTTACTGCGACTGGTTTCTATGGCATAGAAACCCTTTACCAGACATAATTTCAAAACATTGCAGTTTGTTGAGGCTGCTTAGTGCCGCTGGTTGGTTAAGGAAGCTACCACTACTTGGGGGAAGCTGAGGTAAGTAGTAATTCCATATTTGTTGGCAAATAACACTTGCCTATTTTTTTTGTAACTGAGAACTTGTTCAAGAGTTACTGGTAAGAGGTAGTCAGAAATACTTAAATTTAATAACTACAGAAGTTATCATTACTCAGGTAAGTGTAATTTTGTATTTGTTTGCTAAAATTAATGGTCAACTGATAGTATAGTGTTTTGCATGAACTAAGCTAAAATATAAATTGCAATAACAATACTGTAGTTTTGTGTTATCTAACTAGGCAGGCTCGCTTGATATTTATGCTCAAGCACACCACTAGTAGATATATGTATGGACTGTACTTGTGCTCCTTAAACACACGTGCAGGCTCTTTTATTTTCTCTAGGCTTGACTCTGTTTCTTTTGATACTACAGCATTAAGAAAGTCTTACTTCAAACTTAGAATCCAATTCGTGAGATAATTCCAGCAGAATACTCATTTTTCAGGTCCCAAAACGTTACTGCAACAGGTTACTATGGCATTGGAAACCCTTTACCCGGCATAATTTCAAAACCTCGCCATTTTGGTGGGCTGCTAAGTGCCACTTGTTGGTTGTTAAGAGCACTACTGGTAGTCTAAATGATTAATTTTAATACTAAGGAAGCTACCACTATTCCGGGGAAGCTTAGCTAAGTACATAATTCCATACTTGTTGGCTAAAATTATAAAATAACTCTGGCCTATTTGTTGATGTTGTTATTTTGTAGCTGAGAGCTTATTCAAGAGTTGGTAGTAATTGAGGTAGTCAGAATGGCTGACCGGCAAGAAGTTGAAACGTCAGGTTAAGTTTTAATTAACAATATTGGCTGTTAGAACGAGAAAATTTGCTATTACTAAATTACATCATATAACAATATTGTAATTATCAAGTTAAACTTCATAAATTAATGTAGATTGATACTTTCTCACCTAAAGGGGTCTGGAAAAAAGCAAAGGAAACGTGAAAAAGTCTTAGTTGTCGCCGAATTCGAACCCAGGGCACTTTTTTCCAGACCCCTTTAGGTGAGAAAGTGTCAATTTAACAATATTGTATAGTTATGTAACCTAACAAGGCAGGCTCACTCGATATTTGTGTTCAAACACACCACTTATTATCGAATGAGTGAAGAGAGTGAGATACTGTTATGGGTGGTTAATTGAAAATCGGGTATATGTTCGATATACTAGCGGTGTGCTTGAGCACAAATGGCGAGTGATCCTTAAACTACATTATTGTTAAACGATTGATTTTAACTACTAACACTCAAGCTACTAAAATAAAGTCAAGTCACTTTATTTAAACTTTTCTTTGTGATATTCTTAGTAGTAGTTGTTGTTTGGGCCCAGCCAAACAAACTGTGAACTTTTGTGAACACACCATACACCACAATCCATTTGCACCTATGCACCAGCATACATCTTTCTCATGCAATTATCATTCTCTCTCACTCCCCCCACCAAGACCATGTGCTCGCCTTCATAGCACTGTCTGATTGGTCGACATGAACTCCTCACCTCACATTTACCTTGCTTATAATATATATGTTTCACTCTATACACTTTAGTTAGGTTCAGTTTTTTTCATTTCTGTGTACACTGTCAACCTCAGTCTGTTGTGTAATCATTATCTATCTCCTTTTTGTGCTTGAATCCTGTAAGTCCTCGTTTTTTATTTCTTTTTGTGAAAGACATCTTGTCTTCAACTATTTCTTTTTTGTCCTTGTACCCTTGATGTGTGTTTCTTAATTATAATCTTTATGTCATAGTGAAGAACTTTATTATTTGGTAGTCAATTTCCCATTTCAAATCTCGTAAGAAGTTTTCAAATGCCATAGTAACAGGTCGCAGCAACTTTTTGTTTCTTGAAAATGAAGTGTTTTCGCAGGAATTTTCTCACACTTCTGCGCTTAAGTATAAAGTAAGGCTTGCTTAAAAGTTGCACGCGCACGCATTTTAGGGGCATACATATCATCCTTACACACATATATACATACTAGTGGTGTGTTTGAGCACAAATGGCCAGGCCAGAGTTATTTTTGCATATTTAGCTAACAATATGGAATTACGTACTTACCTCAGCATCCGTAGCTTCCTTAGCATTAATACTTTATGTGCTTACATACGCTTTTCAGAAAAGTAGTGATAGCTCTCTTAGTACTAACTACAGGTGGCTCTTGACAACTAACAAGCCGCACTTAGCCGAAAAAAAGGCGAAGTTTTGAATTTAAATCCGGTAAAGGGTCTTCAATGCCATAGTAACCGGTCGAATCAATTTTTTGTTTCCTGAAAATCAAGCGTTTTTGCAGGAATTTTTTCACAATTTGTAGCTTAAGTATAAAGTAAGGCTTGCTTAATGCTGTAGTTTCAGAATAAACTGGGGTCAAGCCTAAAAAGCCGTGTTTTTTTAAGAAAAAAGTTCCCCGTTAAAGGGCACACGTACAATCCATACATACATATATACATATATACATACTAGTGGTGTGCACACAATAATACAAAAATTACTTTACCTCATTTTCTTGAGCAGTGGTAACTTTTGTAGTACCAAATTTGAGTCATTCTGACTATTTGAATTTACCAGTAAGTGTTGACAACAAGCTCTTAGCTACAAAAAAGACAGGCCAGAGTTACTTTTGCATATTTAGCTAACAAATATGGAATTACGTACTTACCTCAGCTTCCCTCGAGTAGTAGTAGGTTCCTTAGAATACTACGGCATTCTGACTACCAATGACTCTTGACAACCAACAATCGGCACTCCGTATCCCCCCATAAAACGGCGAAGTTTTTTAATTAAGTCTGGAAAAGGGTCTTCAATGCCATAGTAACCAGTCGAATCAACTTTTTGTTTCTTGAAAAGCAAGCGTTTTCGCAGGAATTTTCTCACTCGGCGATTAAGTATAAAGTTAGGCTGGCTTAATTATCCCCGCGCGCGCGTTAAAATGGCATACTACAATCGCTAAAAGTTTCCAATCTAGTAATCTTTTCGGATGTAGTATAGGTTTATTAAATTATTTTTACTAAAATTGATAACGATAATGGCTAAATTCTTTCAAGTGATTAAGAAACAAGAAGGGTGTTATTAACCCTCTCAGTTGAGCATGTGCGAGCGGGTTCAGTACTCAGTTTGTCAGTCAATCGGTCAGTCAGTCACTCTTGTCACACGGATCTCAAAGATGGCAGCCTCACTAAGATTGAAACAAGCATCAAAATGTTGCACTGGACACTTTAATGCGCCAGAAATTTTAGTTTCGACTTATCTTTTCAAAAAAAGCTAGTTATGTTAGGCCGTACGATCGTAAGCAAATGTTGGTAACGCCCCCAACTGGCACGCCGTACTCACGTGAGCAAATAATTTCTTTACTGCCCGCAGTAGTTTGGTATTGCATTTTTCTCAGCGGTTTACCTGAGTGCTTGGAATTTCCCATTGAAACTACCAGTGAGGTCAGCACCGCTTGGTAAAGCTTCTCATATGAAGACAGCATTAATGTTTCATTACACGAGTTGCACGTCGACTTGCTCGATCTTTATATATCTATGTGTGTGAGATTGGCATATTTGTATTGATTGCTCCAAATAAATGATGCTTTTCTGTCTTTAATAGCTAGCTGGTGCATAGTAACACTTAGGTTTTCCACCCTTGGTACTTCAGTTTTAGAAAAAATAGCTTATTAAAACATATTTTAGTTGCACTTACTAGTTTCATCCCAGCAATATGTATTTATTTCTTATTTCGATATATTGAAGAAGAAAAAAATTAATTAACGCTTCTGCCATCTGTGGTATTTTGACAAGTCTAACTTTTAGTATAATAAGAGGTAAATTTTCTCTTTTTAACAGCCAATATTTTAATTATAACTTAACCCGACGTTTGGACTTCTTGCCTGAGTCCTCTTCAGGGGTCAACTGAGGTTGAACTCTCCTTGGTGATATAATAACACAAAGTAAACAGCAAGATTTCTGGAGGTCACGTTACTGTTTATTTTATCCTGGAGGGTGATTTGCACCCAATATGGACAGCCAGCATCCTGGAAGCTCTAAACCTATGTCTCTATTAAACTTGCTGTTGTCAGGTGTCATCTGTATGTGTTGAGCTTCCTTGATCTTCAACTCACGATTCTTACTGGCTCTGTCTACAACTCTTACCTCTTCCTATTTAATGCGGTGATGCTGCTGCCAAGCATGTTCAGCAATGACTGAAACCTTCTCATTGCTTCTCTTACTGGTTGTTAAATAGAGAACAATTGCCTATTATTCAGCCGAGAATGACTGAATCATCGAACTTTTAGTATGTCAGTATTCTTGCCATCACTCTGAAATACCTGGCATAAAATCAATTGGAACTTACTCCAATGAGTAAAAAATATGCCATGCTGTCCTGTTTAAATGACTTGTTGGAACCTGAACTATGCTTGTCCATTTTTAGCATATATTGGTTATGTCATCTTTATTCTGTCACTGTTTGTGATCATATTTTTGTTAAGGTAGCTAATTGTTACCCTAACAATACTATCAATGTGTAAGTTTGCTGGACTTAGTGTGTACTAGCGTTCATGATGCTCAGTATTGTTTCTAAAATGGATAATTATTCTTGATGATGAATAATATGCATGCCAGGGATTTTAATATGCTTTAATTTATTATAACTAACAACACCCAATATGGGAAAATTCTTTAATTGTAGTCCGGTCAATATAGCATTAGATCCACCACAAAATGCAACTCAAAGTTTCTCCTCACTTTTATGACAAAATTAGTCTTCTTTAAATATACTAAAAGTCTAGAAGATTTATGTAGGCTTAACCCTGTTTTCACACCTTAAAAGTAATTCAAATAATTATTAATTATACCCTTTCTAACCATAGTATCCCACTTTCTTGCTGGTTTTTTCTAACCGAATATTCACAGGTTTGTCATTCATTGGTAATTCACATTTTTTTGTCTTATAATGGTTGACTTGCTTGATGAAACCCATGTAAATATATAATCCATAGCCACGTGCCGTATTCTGCAGGAGACATTCCTTCCATTACTTTTGCCCATGAAAAAGTGTAACAGCATAAAGAATCACTCTCTTGGTAAGAAGGAGATCAGCTCAGCCACACAAATTCAACAAAATTGCAAATAGCATGCATATAAAGCTAACAATATGGGGGAACTGCTTGGAAAAGGCCTGCAGAGATGAAATCAAAGTATATGCACATAGTGTGGTTAGTTGAGACTATGGGATTGAAAGATATACAGTTTGACAGAGTATCAGTTTCGTGAATAGTGATTTAGTTGTTTCTTGAGTTGCGATGGACCTCCAGTCATTAATTTTGGTAAGTGTTTTCTCCTAGTCATACTTTCTATTGTAATAAAAAAAACTTAGGCAAATGCAGTAGTAAATTGACACAAACTAGCTATAGTGGCCTGTATCAAAAATACTTTTCGTGCTTGAAGAGTGCATAGGCACTCTTCCATTTCAATACCAAACAAGGCCATTATTTTTTGTTATTTGACGTAATCAGAAATTTGCTATGTTGACTATAGATAATTCTGCATTGCTCTGTATACAGTAAACACTTTCAATTTTAACTTCAGTATAACAACAGATGATTTGTAACATGTTTGAATTCTACTCACAGCTGACCACAAGTATATTATATAGACAACAAGAGAACGATTACCTCTTAGCTTGCTTTTTGACATCAATAAGTACCAATGGTGACTTCGTGTGCTTGCCGTACTCCCTTACAATAAACTCATTAAGTTTGCATCTTCCCTGATAAAATCAAATGATTCCTTCATTGCAGTGAGTGTGGATGCTTTGATGCAGTGAAAGACTGTGCCTGTGTTATTTTCAATGAAGATACAGATGCAGTTGAAGTAGGGTATTGCATCTATGGATGTGATAGTAATTGAAACTGTTGGTATAGTAATGGACCTAAAGGCTTTATTTTGAATAGAACTGATAAATATGCATAGAACCAAATGTTGTGTAGTTTTTTGGGAGGTACCTTGTGTGGCTCCTGTATAAACAAGTCTTACCCACCTGCATAATTCTTTTGATGTGAAATGTATCTTGAAGTACTTGTTGTGGGTATTTCTTCAACTCATTGGGTTTTCTATTGCTCCTCTAACTGCTTCAAATTAATTTTCTGTATTCACCACTGTTTGGATATGTAATTTACAGCTAAGCATTTTCACACAACATTTATTCTGAATGAACATGACAAAACACATAATAGCTAAATGTATTAGAACTGCTGGAATGTTTTAAAGTATTGGGTAGTAAACATATTATTCACACATTTTTAACCATGGCTTGTTGAAGTATATCTTTTGCCATATTTGTTACTTGATCTCATGTCAAAATTCTGTCTTCTTCTTTTAAACCTGTGAATGTCTATCAGTTTGAAACTTAAATAGTGTTTACAATTAAGTGTGTCAAGCAATTGTACTCAGATACTACACTGAAACACTTTGGACCTGAGCATCTTACTTGTGCTTGTGGCATTATTAGTGTTATGTATGCTTATTTTTTTCCCAGTAGTTATTCTATTTATCCATTCAATATTTTTCAATACCTTGTCACTATGCCCCAGTCACTATGCTTTAATTCTGAAGACTATCATTAAGTTTCTGTACTGCCATTCATCTTTAATGCATTATAGCTATATTTTGCTTGATAATGTATTAATTTTAAATGCGTCTGGTTTATCATATGTTGGAGCAACTATGGCTGTAGCAGCCTTATTGGTATACTATTATAGATCCAGTGCAGAAACATTTCATATTTATGTCATATAGTTTTATTGTACTCACAATCATTTCAGCTATTTATTTATTTGTACTTGTGTTGTACAAAAATACTCAAATTACTGGAAAATCAATGTCACTTTTTTTAATTACTTTTGCACAGTCTGTGGCATAGGTACAGTTCTTACCCTTGTGTGGAAACTACTTTCTATTTAATATATCGCAGGAGCTAGATGGAAAGAACTTTGATCCCATTTTTACAAGATAGTTACAATTCCTTACTGATCAATTGCACCTGATGATGTCTCAATTTTTATTTGCAAAATACAATGATTGTGTGTCACTTGGCAATAAAAATATACCATCAGCAGTAAGACATATACATATGTAAGCTAATGAGCATTCAAACCAACTGGTACTTCCAATTATTGGATTAAATGCTTTCTATGTATAAATATTTTTTATAGCTAGTAATACTATTTCAATTTCAAGTCAAGGCCCCTCCAATGATTACTTTGTATGGAACATTCACATTTATTCAAACTGATACACAGTAATGAGAGCAAATGTGTGCAGCAAGTAGCCACAGTGTATTAGCTAAGGTCTATATTTCAGGAGCCTCACTTAGCAATTTTATTCATATTACACAATAATACTACCACCTCTTTCAATTGGAAAAAGGTAAAAAAAGGGTATAAATTAGTGAAACAAATTTATAATCAAGTATTTTGCATTAAAAGCAGGACATTTACTGTTGTTTCAACACAATCTCTTTTCCTGAATTTGATTACCATGATTATTGCTGTAAACTATGATTATAATAATGAGGAAACCGATGCTATTGCATACATAATGTTATTTCCTGATACAGTATCTTTATACAACAACCAAACATCTTCAATGTTGCCATTTTAACCGAGTAGCATAGATGCTCACATTTGATTTAATTATCTTGGCAGTTGAATATATATATATTTTTTCTGTATTGGTAACTAATCTATTTTTCATTTGTTTGGTCCTTCCCATCTAAAAATCCTTTTTTTTTTAGAGAGAGATTGATTGACTATATATATATAGCCTTTCAAGATAGTGAGAGAAAAGGACATACATGTACTATTAGCTTATACAATTCTTCTATAGTTGGTTGCTTGTGCTTGATGCAAATCAGCGACCAGCATTGATACACATAGAGCAATTCTATTATAGTTAGTTTTATTGACAATGAATGACTCTGCATTGCTCTCTATACAATAAACACTTTCAATTTGAACTTGCATAAATTTCTGCCAGGATTTTCCATCTTGACTTCAAATCACAGATGACAATTACAGATAAAATGCTACTATATCTAGCCTTATTTTTACAATTCAGCTTGCTTCTTGTGTCATCAGTAGAAATCAATGATGATCACATATGTTCACCATACTCCACTTATAGTGAATCACTCAAAACATGTGTCTGTCCTGATGAAATCAAAAGATTCCTCCATTGCAACGAGTCTGGATACATTGATGCAATGAAAGACTGTTCCTGTGTTACTTACAATGAAGATACAGACGAGGTTGAAGTTGGCTATTGTGTTTATGGATGTAGTAGAGATCTGGACACTTCGTATAGCAATAGACCTAATGGTTATAGTTTCATTGGAACTGATAAATATCAATGGAATCAATTAGTATGTGGTCCTTTTCAAAGAACAGGTACTCTATGTGGCTCCTGTATGAATGGATCTTACCCACCTGCTTATTCTTTTGATGTGAAGTGTATTAAGTGTACTAACAGTTACCTAAATCTATTTAAGTATTTGTTGTGGGCGTTTCTTCCACTCACTGTGTTCTACATCACATTTTAACTGCTTCAAATTAATGTACTATCCTCTCCCTTATTTGGATTAGTAATTTACTGCCAAATGTTTTCACAGAACATGATCGTCCAAGTGCTCTTTGTCAATAAACAGTATGAGACATTTATATCTAATTTTATAAGAACTACTGAAACATTATTTTGTATTTGGAACTTGGATTTTTTCCGAACATTTAATCATGGCTTGTGTCTTAAAAGTGATACGCTTACTACAATATCCTTAGACTTTTTTATTGCAATTTATCCCTTATTTCTTTTGATTCTAACTTATGTATTCATCCTGCTCTACGATAACAAGTGTAGATTATTTATCGCTGTTATAAAGCCTTTTCAAATTTTTTTCTTGTTGTTTAAAAAAAAATGGAGCATAAGAACATCTATGATCAACACATTTGCTGCATTTGTTCTGTTATCTAATGTCAAACTCCTTTCCACTTGTTTTGATATTCTCATACTTGTTGATGTCTATCAATTCAACTCTCTAAAAAACTTCACAGTTAAGCATTCCAAGCGGTTGTACTCAGATGCTACCATGGAATTCTTGGGGCCTAAGCATCTTCCTTATGCTATTTTGGCTTTTTTAGTTTTCTGTATATTTGTTTTTCTGCCAGTACTTATTCTATTTCTGTATCCTTTTAAACTTTTTCAACACTTTGTCTCTAAATGCCCCAGTCGATACACAATATTCTTGAATACATTTGTGGATTCTTTTCAAGGATGATGGCACTCAACCAGGTAGCACAGACTATCGCTTAGTTTCTATTGTGCCATTTGTCTTTCGTTGGGTATGTTATATCATTTATACCCTCACCTTAAATGCTACCACTTTTCCCCTTATATCTATGATCACTGTGATTGTAATAATCTTATTGTTTATTCTATTAGATCCAGTGCAGGATCAGTTTTATAGTATGTCATATTACTTGATCATAATTACAATTATTTCAGCTATTTGCTGTGTCTGTGCTTCTGGCATTCACATTGTTCAAGCTACTGGACAATCAATGCCACTCATATATTTCTTTTATTTAGTTCATATGATAGTAACAGTTCTCCCTTTGCTGGGTGTTGCGCTGTTTATACTTAGATTATTGTGTAAGTATATAAAAAAATATATTTCTGCAAGACAGAAGGAACTTCTATAGAAGATACAATTATAATGCATTGGAAGAAGCCATTCAATTGAAGATTATTATAATTTATAATTTGCTAAGAGACTATATTTGCTGGATTTGATTCTGGTCTACACAATCCTGTTTACAAACTCAGACATTTTTTCATTAACTGATGAGGCTTGGAAATTTTAAATTAATGTATATTTTTATATGAGTGTTCATGCCATTACTTCTTATATTTAGTCAATTATCTGATTTTTTCTCTCTATTACATATCAGTAAATAGCTAAATGAATGTAATGTAGTGGTGAACCTAGGAGTGTTAGTTAATCCTCATGAAACCATTCATTATAAGTAAAACAAGTGGCATCACGGGGCTGCAGAACAAAATTGACATTGAATTTAGCATCGTAAACATAATGTCATTCAACCAGCAAAGTAGTTTGGAATACAAGGAACACATGACAATGAGAGAAATTTTAGGGTCAATACACATTAGCAAAAAGAACATCTTTAATACCACTTTGGTTTACAAAATATTTGTCAAAAGATTACGGAATAGACACAATTTGGAACTCTTAAATACATTCACATACTGTGAAATCTTATAGCTGTTTACCAGTACTCGTGGTTATGAGCATGGATAATAATAATGTGGAAACAGATGTCATTGTGTAGGTAAATGTTATTTCCTGATGCAGTATCTTTATATAACTAAAGACACACATTAACTGAGAAGTACTGAAACTTCAAACTATTTAACACACTTAAGTATGATCTTATCACATCAAATGACGGGAATTCCAGAGCCAAAAAGTGACGTGACACAACTTCAACTATGATGCTGGTAATAGGGTCAGGTCAGACTGTGAACGGCGGCTCAATTCATATACACTCTCAAGCTAAGTGAGCAATTTTGTACATAAAGAGCAGGCTAACTACATTATCCAGGCTTTCTGCTACCATGAGTTGATGCAAATGAAACCGAAACTGGAGACTCTAAACAACAGCAATGCCTGGTCCACTCTGACCTGAGCAATGCCTGGTCCACTCTGACCTGAGCAGCACACAACCATTGCTACATTGCTACACAGCAGAGGTGGTCTAAAAATAAACAGCAACAACAGCTAATTCTTGTATTATGTGCTGTCCACTTCCTGCCAACCCAATTTCTGATCATTAAATCTCCTGGGAATATAACAAACCAGATATACCTCTACCCCCAAAAAGTATATAACGGTTCTGGGTGCTCAGTCGTATGAGCTGAGTTTGGCACCCCTAAATCAGTGCTAGCGCTCTCTGTTCAACTCCATCTCACAACAATGGTGGAACAAGTGTAAGATATTCAGGAAACAGGATACAAATGCGACATTTGCTTTGCAAAGTTCCCATGTCATCATAAGCATAATCACAGAGAAAGTCCTAGGTACCAAATTTAGCCCATATGAAAGAGCAGTGTGCTTATTTCTGGCTAGACCAAGCTGATGATGAGTGTAAGTGTTCACAGGAACCTTTCTATCTATAGACACTGTATATCAATCTTCACCATTAAAAATGCACCTACATCTTAGCTTCAACTCTGACTGTATCAAGTCAGACACCATGCATTGCCAAGCTGTTGCTGGTATTATTGTTTTCAATTCTAAATTGAATCATTTAGTAAATATAGATCCTTCAGCCCCTCAGGAAAAGTGGTTCGGTAAGTGGTTTGGCCAGTAAAACTTACAATGCACATTTTTCAATTTGGAAAGGAATGCACACAATTGTGGGCACAAAACGCTATGATGCAATCTAGTCTGGGATGAAAAAGACGTCAGCAATCTGTCCAGGAGTCATAGCTTCCTGAGCTGGAGGTTGGTACGGGGTTGAAGGACCAGCGCCACTACTAGCTATTCCTACCGGTGGCTTTGCCAGTATGGTAGATCTTGCACTCACCAACAAGCCACAAGCAGGTAACGTGGTCTGCTTTTGCCAAGTTTAACTTATGATGAACTAACCATTGCAAGATAATTTACAACATGTATATAGGGATGACATGGCATAAGATACAGTGGTTATGAGAAGGAACATGAATATCATTACATGTAGTATTGTTTGGTAAGGTAACTAGTAATTACATGAACATAAGTCACTTGTTCAGGACTGCTCTTGTAGCTAATTTGAATATATTAATTGGCGAGCGAGCGGAGCGAGCGAGACACTTTCAGGAGTAACAAAATTGAAAATCGGAGATATTTGTTTGTTTATATGTGTGGACGTACGTTTGTCGTTTTGTACTTTGACCCTCACGTATTTTTGTGTTAGCTCGTCTTTCAACCCCGTCCCAAATTTCACTAAACAGATTCTTCTGATTTATCTATAATTATCCATATCACCCAAGAAATTGAATTGTTTACCGCATTGAATTCTTTTATGGGTGCAGTTAAACACAAAAACTTACCAGAGTTCCATAACTATTAGAAGTAGTGGCTGTGGTAAGTTAATACCCTATTTGTCATGTGTATAAGTCTTGCGTAGGTATGTTCAGTTGTGTGAAAATATTGTGCATTACCACTAATATCACAAAGAAAACGTTTAAATAGTGTGCCTTTTTTTGTTGCATTATTTATTTTTTGAATTCAGAGAGTTGCGGGAGTGATTACTATGGCAATGAATTCCCTTTTACCGTATGTACGTATTTAAAAAACACGACTTTTTTTTAGTATCTTGACTATTAGAAGTTAAAATCAAACGTTTAACAATAGTGTAGATTTAGGCTTGCTCGCCATTTGTGCTCAAGCACATCACTAGTATTTTAAATGAACTTGTATATTATGTGTTTGTGTGTTTTTTCTTTTGTGTTATTTTATTTTCCCCAAGTCCAATATTCTTACAATGGGAATATAACATTTCAGGAAACTGTGAAGCTATTTAGCAGGCTACCAATGTCTTATAACAAAAAAAAGTGACATTATTTACACGTTTTCTTTGCGATATTCTTTAGCTAAGTAGTAGTTGTAACCCACAATACTTTCACACAACTGAACATACCTACATAAGACTTACCTTCGTGGTTTCTCTAGTGGACAATGAATTTTCAAATAAATACTGTTGTGTAGGGCTTATAACTGTGACAAATAGCATATTAACTTACCATCGTCAATAACTCAAATAGAAAAGGAATTGAAAGCAATAAACAATTCAATTTCTAGGATGATACGGGTTATGATCAATAAACCAGAGGATTCCGTTTAGTGAAGTTTGGGACTGGGTCAAATAATGAGCTAACATAAAAGTACGTGAGGGTCAAAGTACAAAATGACATGCGTAGGTCCACTTATATATAAGTGATGCAGTAACTTTTTGGGATTTGAAAAGTAAGCGTTTTGCAGGAATTATGGAGGGCAAGTTTTAAGTAAGACTTTCTTAATGCTGTAATTGTTAGTTACTAAGCAGGCAATATTGGCCAAGCAACCAGCTGCCCTAGAGCAGCTAAGTCAGCTGCCCTGGGCTAGCTGGTAGAGGTGAATTATAATGAGTGATATATAAGATGTGAATAAGTTATAGTGATGTGACAATCTGTTGGTTAGTTAAGTTCTTGGTTTGGCTCCAACAGTAATATCAGAAGAAATGGGGGCCAAGCCTAAAAAGCCATCTTTTTTAGGAGAAAAAAAACGGAACCACTATTATATGTGTGCATAAGGAACATATGTACCATCCATCCATATATCTATATATCTATATAATAATACGCTTGTGTGTCAGTAACGACGACGATGACGACGACGACGATGGTGTGTGAATTCATGAATAATTCATGAGATTTGTATGGTTTGGTAAAGCATCGTCCATTTATTGTAGGTAAAGTGTCGCCACAATCAGTAGTAAGTTTCCCTCTCCTACTCTCTTTTTTCTGAACTATCTGAGCTATTCTTCTACCCACCTCTCTTAACTTCAGCTCTTTTTCTTGAGTCATGGAGCCCCCTTTTACTTTGTCTATCTCTCCTGCTTCTGAATTTTTGTCCTGAGAAACTTTTGTCTTTTATTTCGTACTTTAGCCTTTCTTTTGAAAATTAATTGCTCGCCTTTTTGCCTTCTCTTCACTTCCATTTTAAACCTACACCCCTTACCTCACCGATTCCATTCACTTTTCAGTTACGATTAATCGCCTTTTACCTTCTCTTCCGTACTTTCGCCTTCCTTTTTGAAGCATACGTCAATTGCACCTGCTTTTTAGAAGTAACCAGCACATTCAGTAACTGGTGAACAAGCTCACACCTCTAATAAACAATAATAGTGACAGTTATTTTTGTAATGTTAGATAATCACTTCCTTCCTCAGTATTATTATTTAGCCATTCTGGCTACCAGTGGCACTTGACAACCAACAAGCGGCATTTTTAGCAGCTCCAAAAAAAACGACGAAGTTATGTCTGGTAAAGGGGTTTCAATGCCATAGTAACCAGTCGCAGTAACTTTTGGGACTTGAAAGACAAGCGTTTCGCCGGAATTATCTCACAATTTGGAGCCCAAGTTTTAAGTAAGACTTGCTTAATGCTGTCGTATTAGAAGAAAGTGGGATCAAGCCTAAAAAACCGTGTCTTTTGGAGAAAGACCGGCACCCACGTGCACGTAGCCAGATATGTGGGGGAAGGCAGCAAGGTCCAAATGTGTCTCTACGACTTGCAGAAGGCTTTTGACTCAGAGTACCCGGTGCTGTTGCGTAGGCTGTTTGAATTTGGAATGGCAAGGCTTGGAGATTGTTGAAGAACTGGTATGAGAGCGCCAAATGTCAGATTAGGCTAGGTGGGGCTCTATCTGAGACTCTTGAGATTAGGAGAGGAGTGAAGCAGGGTTCGATTCTGTCCCCTACTCTTTTTGTCTTGATCATGGACCCCCTGTTGCATCAACTGGAAGATTCAGAGAATAGTCTAAGTGTCAACAACTTCTACGCTGGGGGATGCGCTCATGCAGATGACATCAGAACTTTGGCTTCAAGCGAAGAGCAACTGGAGGAACAAATATCCTTGGTGAGGAATTTTTGCACGGCAAATTTTTTGCAATTGAATGTCCAGAAATGCGAGGTTATCACGCTTGATAGACAAGGTGGGCGGTCTAGGGAAGGTCATGATGTAGAGATGGATGGTGTGGCTATTTCTGGTAGGTCTGCAGCAAAGTGTCTGGGCTACTGGTGGAACGGTGACCTCTTTGCAACTGCAGCTGTGGAAGAAGGCATAAAAAAGGCAAGAAGGGTTTTCTTTCAGTTTGGCAGCATTGGCTGTTTCCAGGGTGCACTCAATCCAGTTTCCAGTAGGTCAGTGATCAAGACGTGTGTGATGCCCGTACTTCTTTACGGGTGCGAAAATTGGATCATGAGTGAAAGTCTTTTGGACAAGCTGGATAGTTTTCTGGGTGAGATAGCGAAGAGGGCTCTACGGTGGCCTAAACACCACTCTAATACCGCAGCGCTTGTAGCTTTAGATATGATGCCTGCTAGATCTGAGCTTCTAATTGCAAAGCTGCGTTTCTTGAAGAGAAGAACAACAGAACATGATGGCATTGGTGTGAGGGCTCTGTCGGATGATGATGTCAACTCACTGTGTCTGGTGAATGAATGTCGGGAGTTGGAAGAGGTTTTTGGAACATCGCATACTGACGTCTTCCTGGTGGGGCAGAGGATGTTTGTCTCAGGGTGGTGAGCGATGCTGTTGCAACTTGTGACAAGACTAGGCTACTCAAAGAAGAAATTTAAACTAGTTGCGGAGATAGGAAAGGGAATAGGATGGGAAAGACTCTGGGACAGTGTGATGGACTTGGGGGTGAAGCACATTAAGGGCTGCAGGCACTGAGTAGGATCTTTAGCAGTCATGGTCGAGGATCAAAACCATGTCCCTCATGTGACGCCATGGATCTTGCCAGGGAACTGTTTGACCATCTTTTAAAGAACCGCTTACTGAATTTGAACAAGGACTCAATTAATATCATGAACGATTTACAGTCGACCAACTTAAGCTTTTTGCGCATTTTTCATAACATTTATTTATTTTAGTCACTCTTTGCTCCTTGCTGGGCGTATTTACATGAAATTTACAATTTACAATTTACAATTTACAATTTGCATATGTACAATCCATACTTAATTGGCGAGGGAGCGAGACAGTATTAGGGGTGGATAATGCAAAATCGTGTATAATACCCGATTTTGCATTATCCACCCCTAATACTGCCTCGCTCGCTTCGCTAGCTCGCCAATAAATAAACATCCCCGATTTTCGATTGTGTTACCCCTGTAAGTGTCTCGCTCGCTAAGCTCGCTCGCCAATTATGTTTGGACGTATGTATGTCATTTTGTACTTTGACCCTCCGTATTTTTGTGTTCGCTCCGCGTTCGACCCCGTCCCAAACTTCACTAAACAGAATCCTCTGGTGTAGCAACCATTACCCGTATCACCTTAGAAATTGAATTGTTTACCGCTTTGAATTGTTTTGCGGGTGCAAAAACTTACTGGAGCTCTATTTCTATTGAGTTAGTGGCGGTGGTAAGTGAATACGCTATTTGTCACAATTATAAGCGCTAGCATTTATTTTAAAATTCATTGTCCACTAGACGAACCACGAAGGTAAGTCTTGAGTAGGTATGTTCAGTTGTGTGAAATTATTGTGCGTTACAACTACAATTAAGAATATCACAAAGAAATTTTTAAATAACGTGACTTGATTTTGTTGCTTCTTTTTCAATTCAAATAGTTGAGGGGAGTGGTTACTATGGCATTGGACCCCCTTTACCGTATATGCGTAATTTAAATACTCGACTTTATTTCAGTAGTTTGAATAACAATAGTGTAGTTTAAGGCTTGCTCGCCATTTGTGCTCAAGCACACCACTAGTACGTGATGATTGTGAGCGTACCCACAAAGCTAAAAAGCTGGAAAATGGTACACATGTCCACAACCAATACCTACTTAGTGTGGCTGCCATCTTTGAGATCGGTGTGACAGAACGACTGAGTGACACAAACTGGCACGCTGTTACTCACGTGAGCAAATAGGAAAATGGTACACATGTCCACAACCAATACCTACTTAGTGTGGCTGCCATCTTTGAGATCGGTGTGACAGAATGACTGAGTGACTCAAACTGGCACGCTGTTACTCACGTGAGCAAATAATTTCTTTGCTGCCCGCGGATTGCATTTTTCTCAGCGGTTTACCTGAGTGCTTGGAATTTCCCATTGAAACTATCGGTGAGGTAGTACCACTTGTATGTTAAGCTTCTCATATGAAGCAGCATTAACGTCTAAGTTTCATTGCACGAGTTGCACATCGTCTTGCTCAGCTTTATATATCGACGTGCGCGATTGGCATATTATTGATACTACTCCAAATAAATTATTCTTTTCTGTCTTTTTAATAGCTAGCTGGTGTATAGTAACGCTTTGGGTTCCACCCTTGATACTTCAGTTTTAGTAAAAAGAGCTTATTAAAACATATTTTAGTTACAGTTACTGGTTTCATCCCAGCAACATGTTTTTATTTCTAATTTGGATAAATTGAAAAAAAATTTTTTAATTAACCCTTCTGCCATCAGTGGTATTTGACAACTATAACTTTTAGTATGTCAGAATTCTTGCCATCACTCTGAAATATCTGGCATGAAATCAATTGGAACTTACTCCAATTAGTAAAGAATATGCCATGCTGTCCTGTTTAAATGACTTGATTTGGAACCTGAACTATGCTTGTCCATTTTTAGCATATATTGGTTATGTCATCTTTATTCTGTCACTGTTTGTGATCATAATTTTAGTTTGGGTAGCTAATTGTTACCCAACAGTACTATCAATGTGTAAGTTTGCTGTACTTAGTGTACTAGCGTTCATGATGCTCAGTAATGTTTCTAAAATGGATAATTATTCTTGATGATGAATAATATGCATGCCAGGGATTTTAATATGCTTTAATTTAGTTTTAAATATAATAACTAACAACACCCAATATGGGAAAAAAAATTTAATTGTAGTCCAGTCAATATAGCATTAGATCCACCACAAAATGCAACTCGAGGTTTCTCCTCACTTTTATGACCAAAATAGTCTGCTTTAAATCGACTGAAAGTCTAGAAAATTATATGTTCGCTAAACCCTGTTTTCACACCTTGAAAATAATTCAAATTATTAATTGAACCTTTTCTAACCATTTTATAGTATCCCACTTTCTTGCCACTTTTTTCTAACCAAATGTTCACAGGTTTGTCGTTCATTGGTAATTCACATTCTTTTGTCTTATAATATTTGACTTGCTTGATAAAACCCATGTAAATATAATCCATAGCCATACGCCGTACTCTGCAGGAGACATTCCTTCCATTACTTTTGCCCATGAAAAAGTGTAACAGCATAAAGAATCACTCTCTTGGTAAGAAGGAGATCAAATCAGCCACACAAATTCAACAAAATTGCAAATAGCATGCATATAAAGCTAACAATATGGGGGAATTGCTTGGAAAGGCCTGCAGAGATGAAATCAAAGTAATGCTCATAGTGTGGTTAGTTGAGACTGTGGGATTGAAAGATATACAGTTTGACAGAGTATCAGTTTCGTGAATAGTGATTTAGTTGTTTCTTGAGTTGCGATGGACCTCCAGTCATTATTTTTGGTAAGTGTTTTCTCTTAGTCATACTTTCGATTGTAATAAAAAAGCTTAGGCAACTCTAAGTAGTATATTGACACAAACTAGCTACAGTGGCCTGTATCAAAAATACTTCTGTACTTGAAGAGTGCATAGGCACTGTTCCATTTCAATACCAAACAAGGCCATTATTTTTTGTTATTTTTTTATTTAATTACTTTTGCACAGTCTGATGGTGGAAACTACTTTCTATTTAATATATCGCAGGAGCTAGATGGAAGGAACTTTGATCCCATTTTTACAAGATAGTTACAAATCCTTACTGATCAATTGCACCTGATGATGTCTCAATTTTTATTTGCAAAATACAATGATTGTTTGTCACTTGGCAATAAAAACATACCATCAGCAGTAAGACATATACATATGTAAGCTAATGAGCATTCAAACCAACTGGTACTCTTCCAATTATCTGATTAAATGCTTTCTATATATAATTAGATCCCGTTGCTATATTGTTACTAGGTGTACTAACTTGGTAAGTGTGCACTATTTTTTGCCTTTAGCCATTTCTGCGAAAATGCTGATAAACAAAGTTGCTAGTGGAAACTGGGCATGCGTAAATGGGATCTAAAATAGTTAGAGCATGTGCGCTTAGGTACTGGTGAATTTAGTGCACATAGCTCTCGGGCCTACGGCCCTTGGGCTTCAGTGCACTAAATCCAACTCAAACTATTACATATTTTTTTATAGCTAGTAATACTATTTCAATTTCAAATCAGTGGCCCCTCCAGTGGTTACTTTATATGGAACATTCACATTTATTCAAACTGATACACAGTTTTTGAGAGTAATTGTGTACAGAAAGTGATCCCAAAGCCACAGTGTGTGCTTCTGGCACTGATATTATTCAAATTACTGTACTTTCTATGCCACTCTATTATTTCTTTATTACTGTGTATGGAACATTAACAGCTCTTATCTTACTTGGTATTGTGTTGTTTTTACTTTGATTTTTATGGAAGTATATAACAAAATGTATTTGTACAGGATGGAAGAAACTTTGATATCATATTTACAGAAGACATTCATATAATTTAGATGCTCATATTTTTTACTAAATATTTTACTTGATGAAATGTAATTTAGAATGTTTTAAACAAGTTTATGTATGTTATTTAAATTATATATTTTAGTTGAACAAAATATTTTTTTACAACTTTTTTTGCATTTTACATTTGTATATATGCTATCAATACCTAACATTTCATTTTTAGCCAGTATGTTTAATTTTGCTTAGAGGAGGTTATTTTATAAAACTGAAAATGTTTGTGTTGTCACAATTATTCTCTCTAAAAGTTAGTATTAACTTAAAGTTAGTGAAATTATGTAGTTATTTGTTTGCAAAAATTCTAAAAAAAAAAACTCTCACCTTTTTTTATGCAACAGTATTGTTCCTACTTGGAAATCCATTGTCCAATAGCCAAAGTCACGAAGTAAGTCTTGCGTTGGTATACTAGTGTGTGTGTGTGAAAGTGTAGAGAGTTACCGCTACTGCTTAGCTTACCAAACACACATAGCTGCCTGTATACAGTTTTTTTAGCAACTGCTGTACTAAGCAAGTCATCATTTAGGGTAAGACTGCAAACTGTGCGATAATTCCTTAGAAATGACATTTTTTATAGTTGCTGTTGTTTTTCAAGTTAAATATTTGGCGGAACACAGGTCATTTAGATGAAGCTATCACTACTATAGTCAATGACTATGTAGCTACTTGTAATTACTTTTAGGACTGAACTGAATGATGCCTTCTAAAACTAGGTGAACAGGATCAAAGACTTAACTTCAGGCTATTTCGGAAGGTGAAGTAGCCAGTTTAATGTCCATTAAACCAGAAGCACTTTGTCAAGCCTTGGTTATAAGGTTGAGCTCTGTTCTGCAGTCAACTTGTGTAAGCTATCTACAGTTGGCTTTCATATTTCTACGGCAGATTAGCTAGCTACCACAGAACCAACAGAACTCAATTCATTTATCATAGCATGCACATGTAAGTGAACAACAAAGGTGAATACACAACAAATGTTGAGCCTGTGAGAGTCATGGGTATTAATTATGAAAACCAGCAGCATCATAAAAATTCTGAGATGCGTGGTTTGCTATGCTTTCATTCTACTAATTTAATACTTTCATAACAAAAACCCTCAGCAAGAAAATCTTTTCTAATAGCTAAATATTTTATAGCAACAAATTAGTAACAAATCATCAGTTAATTATATAGATTTTCAGCATGTATGATCAGTACATTATTTCAACCTTTAATTAAAAACTCTCCTAGGATGGTTTTTTCGTGTTACACATTTGTAATTCGTTACTTATAAATTTTTGTGGTACGTGAATAACATCTTTTAGGTTCTAAGTACATATTTAGAGATGATCCCACTTCATGAATGTCATTATTTGTACATCTACATAGTACATTTGCAAAAATAAAAAAGATCTCCGTTAGAATACATAAACACTAATTCAATCTGTTAATATTGTTTTGTCCTAAGTATAATATTAAAATTAATCTGTTTATCATATCAATCAAAAGAGTTTCAATTCATATGCAATAATAAACAGAAATTGTTTTCTCTTGTGTTTTTTGGTCTGACTATTCAGTGCTTTAAAAACTTAGCTGCTGACCATTTAGCAAAACAGCCTGATTTACCATAGCTGTTTGATAATGTAAGTAGATATTAGTGAATCAATAAACCATTGCAGAGCTAATAGCAATTCTAATTAAGTGATCCATATATACAGTCACTGTTGACAAAAATGCTAATAGTGTATGCTGTAAACACTTTCAATTTAGAGTTATAAAAGTCTGACCGATTTTTTTTTAGAACTGAACACCTAATACTCCACTTTCAACCAGCAATAGTATGCACATAGCTCTAGCTATACTTTTAACTCTATATGTGCCTTTTGTGTCACTAGTGGAAACCAATAGTGACATTGTGTGCTCGCCATACTCCATTTACAA
>WLWI01001212.1_pt1 | contig 22548 bp, 15 predicted proteins | sample 6701501 | NCBI WGS metagenome assembly WLWI01 (sample SAMN12718690, study PRJNA515312) | sponge metagenome | isolation source: marine sponge | host: Mycale hentscheli | place: New Zealand: South Island, Marlborough, Capsize Point | collected 2014-11-01 | reverse complement strand
ACTTAATCACACCCCCAGAAATTTTTTCCTGGATCAAATTTCCCTGGCAACCACAGTAGCAACCAATGAACCAGGAAATGCTATCCCATTTTTAACAGGTTACGTAAGGCAGGAAGCGGTGGGCAATGGGCATTCTATCAGCCCCAAATTTTCTGTGCCTTTCCAATTAAAGAGCAAAAAAATCTGACCAGCGGTGGCGCCAATACTTAGTTCTCTTCCAGATAGGTTATTTGCTTATTGCTGGTTATTGCACTAGAACTTTGGAAGCGCTTCAGGAAAGATGATTTGGATGAGTGAAAAAGGTAAGTATTTCCAATATTTGTGACTAAATCCCTATAGGTGCAACTTTTTTTTTTAACAGAACTACAAGCGATGAAAAAGAGTATGGTTAATCTGGTTCCCCCTTTAAAAAAATAAAGAAATCAACTTAAGCATCAAGCATCACTGTCACTATCACTGCTACTGCTGGTGTTCTCTCCAGATTTAGACTTTTTCTTCCTCTTCTGTGGAGGTGGTCTCAGGCAGGTGAGGGAAGGATCAGATTCAAGAATATGTTCTTTAACTATATATTTCATTCTCTCCACCTCATCAGGAATACTCTGGTACACTCTGTCTAGCTTCATCATGTGGGCATGGATTGCTTCTGCCCCTTGCTCCCCCATCAACCCAAAGCCAAGCCTCCATCTTCTGAACCATGGAAGGACATGATCCTCAAGAATGTGCATCTTCGGGATCACTGTAGCAAGAGGGAAACTTTTCCGGTAGAACTTCAAAAAATTGACGATGTTGGTTTCTAAGAATAAATAAAGAGGTGTATATGGACAGGAATTACTAACATATATGATTATTACCAAGCTTGACTATTTCCTCATCAGACATGTGATGGGATGAGTTATATCCTCGGTGACATTGACCAAAGAGAGAAAAGGCTTCGGAAAAGGTGTCCACGACCTGGTTGGCTTCTCCAAGGACATTAGGATGTGATGACGCCACTTCTTGTAAGTTGCTGCAGATGTAGGTGATGCTGGCAGGCTGAAAAAATAATATGTTTAGGTATGTGTCAAACTTTCTACAGGTCTACCTTGAGCAACTTATGGACGTGGTTGCCAATAAAGGTCCCTCCATGGTATGCTTGTCGCTGTACCCTGAGTTTCTGGAGACACTTGTCCAAGGAGCTATAAAATATGCCTTGGGAAATGTCTAACTTAGACTTCAGGGCACGTTCACAGTCAGAGATTTCTGTGGTCTATTTTTTTAAAATTAATGACATGCATTACAATACATTTACATGTATACAGTGTTTGGTACCTTGTCGCTGATAGACTGCTGTGCTATAGCCAAATCCTCCCTCAAACTCTCACACATGTCAATCAAATGGAGAGTTGGAGGCAGTGTCTACATAAGCCATGGCCAGTTTAAAGTCGAGTTCACCGCAGGCATCTTCCAACAGGTTCCACAGCCGATTGAAGATTCCCAAAGACAAGTGAAGGCCAGGTATGCAGACCTGTTAGTCAAATCGAAAATAAGTCAGTTGCTTTTAAAAAGGTTTTCTTACATTGTCTAAAGGAATGTCAAGGATGATCTCCCCAATGACGTTGTTATATTCCTTGGCCAGGCTCCGATTCCCATGGCCTTGAGAAGTGAATCTGGCATAGTCAGCCTTGAGGGAGTCCAAAGGTCTAGCTGCATAAGATCCCCGTTTATCTTTCGGTTCAGCTAATTTCGACCTTGAAAATGTTCAATGAACTGAAAAAAGTGCTCTGCAGAATCTGAAAGAAGTTCAATTATGAGCCTTACCAGACAAATTGGATTTAGGAATTAAAGATTTTTAACATGCTTGGCAGTGGATGCACCTTTTCTTTTCTTCTAGTTTATAGGTTGATTGGTATTTTCTTATCAATTCTGGGCATTAAGAAGAAAAACTGTTTAGCATGATCCTTCAGATAACTTGCTCACTCTCAGCCACAATGGTAACCCAGTCAGGTGTAGTCGACCCTTTATGGGCCCACATATAATGGGAAGGTAAAGGATCGCCTATGCCACTATAGACTATTATAGTGGCCAACACCACTCTAGCTGCTTTAATCAAGAAGAGGTTAACTTCACCTGACCCATGAGCCAGATATGATAGTAAAGCTCTGCCACACTGTGGCACTTGATTCACAATCTTTTGCAAATTAGGATTGCAGTAGCTATCCATTTTATCTCTCCAGCTCTCTTTCTTCCTGGGCCATGTCAGTTTTTCTTATTCTTCTCTTAAGTCATGGACTTTCTTCTCTTCCGTTGTCTACCTCTTCTGCTCTTCAGTATTTCCGTCTATGGTGTATTTTCTTTCACTTTTTTTATTGAACTAGTTACGTCAGTCATTCTTTTCTCACCTGCTTCTATTTTTCTTGACCCTTGTGTGTTCTCCAGCTTATCTGCCTTTCTTCTATCCATGATTTGTGGTGGATTATTGGTTAGCTACTATAGCTGAACACTATTTCCAATCAGAGTTAAGCGAATGAATTATTCATAAATACAGACACTCAGTGTTCAGTGGATGGACAGGGTAGGAAATTAAAAAAAAAAAAAAAAAAATAATAATAATAAAAGAAGAAGAATAGGATACAAGGACATTTCAGGCATCACTAAATTGTTTAATGGTAAGTGTGCCTGATTGTGTAGCTAAGGGTCTTGGGTTCACATTTGAAATGGAAAAAAATTTGTCTGTTTTTTATTAAACAACAGAGTGGGTAGAACTACATAACACTTTTCTCATTAAGATGACAAGAACACTTAATACCAACTCTGCTCAGCTCATGAATTATTCATGAATGCACACTGTAACCATTCACTGTCATCGTTGTTGATACACAAAGCATATTATTATATAGACTGGTCAGGAGATAATAGTATTTACTATTGTCTATCCAAATAGAAAAGCAACCAGGAGTGAGCAAGTTTGGCCCATGATGTAATGAACACACAGTGGAAATGGCTGCCTTTAAACCACTGCAACTATTGCTTTGAAAATTTATATATGTTAATATATATTTGTTTACCTAAGACTAGCCAGTTAGTTATTATTTGCTATCACTTAAACATATATAAAAATAAATAAATGCATACAAGTAGTGTCACTACAGATGGCACATGTTGGCTTGTCATCTTGGAATCTAAAGCATTATCAAGACATATTTCACCACCAATTATTCAATATAAACATCAATTACTTGATCAGTTTGAGTAGTATAAAAGGTACGATAGAAAAAAAATTAATTTTATAGAAAAAATTTAACTTTAGCTACAACTAGCTTAATTAATTAGCTGCCTTTATCCAATAGCTTACATTCACATGTGGGCTGCATGCCACTCCATTCTCCATTAGGCAGACATTGAAGTATGGACATCCCGTTCATGTTGTGATCTTGATGACACAACATGAATGAGTACAAACCTGTCTGTTTGCTGACATGAGTGACATTTCCATTCTTTAAACTCAGAGGTGGACATTTTACTTCACCTAATTATGAATGCTTTGAAAATCATCATTATCTTACATCATAATTGTAATAATCATAATTATCTTTATCAGCATTATCATCATCATCCGCAGTATCATAGTCAGCATTTTCTCTTTATATATTCAATACAAAAAAGTGTGGTATTATTTTGAAATACTACAGCAGTGGAAAACTGAAATAATGATCTGATTGGTCATGGCGATCTCTTCGCGACCTTGCCGCACTTTTACCCGCTAGGCAATGCCGCGGCGAAATTCCAGGGAAACGCTATTTAGTAACAGTAAGAAAAGTATGAATAATAGCAGAACCGGGATGAAAACATTTATTTGATGGAAATATTATAATACAAGATTATGGTTTTCTTAGCATAGCACTCGTGTGGCAAGAAATTTCACTCGGCTTCGCCTCGCGAAAAATTTCTCGCTCTACTCATGCTATTAATACCGAATACCACAGTTTTCTGTGCTATTATATCTCCATTATATTACATACTAGATATCTTCACGATAGTATTTTTAGGTCATGACCAGAGATATACCTCACTCTTTTGCTATCACATTGGTGTTATCACACCTGAATTAAGCAAGTTCATTACCCTCACATACACAGGTAATTACAGTAACTGCCTAGGTCACCTGTTCCCCAACTTCTTTTCTCTACTAGAACTACATACCCAGGTTAAAGAAGCCAACAAGTGGTGTGCAAGAGCCCCTTACTAACAATGCCTACTTTACACCATGAGCTATCAATCCTAGTACAAACTATTGCAGTGAAGATATCTAGTATTGAATAAACCACTTTATTACACTCATTGTGATATGACAAAATATTTCACTCTCAGGCTATTATTTTCACTCACCTTTGGCTGTGAAAATATATGATCAGCCAGCTTATCTCACCTTGTCACACTTGACTCATTTAAGTATTATATTTATAATAGCTATTTATTGCATGAATTAGTTTACAATATGGGGAGATATTTCAAGAGCATGTGTAACTATATTTAAAAGTGAAGGCAAGTGAAAATATAAACTTGAGAGTGAACGTCATCCCCATATTGTATGACAATTATAAATATTGTTTATTGTACGTTGGATATTTCCCCAAATTATAGTAAAAGGCTTCAAAGTCTCATCATTAAGAGGTAGCTGACTCAGCCAAACATCTACAAATACAGTTGTCCAGAACTATGCACAGGTGGGCTGGAACATTCAATATGGGAAAAAATTGAACGCTGTCGTGATGTGACAACATTCATGGAAAATAACCAATGTGCAATTATACATAAGTATATAACATATTAATAGAATTTCTGCATCTAAGAGGTGCATAGAGCAGGACAAACTCACTTTGAGTCTTTTCAGCCTCACGAGGCTGGAGGATTAAATGCTGTATGTCTGCTTTAGTCAAATCATGCCCCAGTGTTGTTGGTTCAAGTGGTGGTGGATCTAAAGACATATTTATAGAATTTCTGCATCTAAGAGGTGCATAGAGCAGGACAAACTCACTTTGAGTATTTTCAGCCTCACGAGGCTGGAGGATTAAATGCTGTAAGTCTTCTTTAGTCAAAGCATGGCCCAGTGTTGTTGGTTCAAGTGGTGGTGAATCTAATGACATAAAAATACAATGCCAACAATCTGTTAAAAAAAAGTTTTTACATCCAGAAGCAATTGATACTAATATATAAACAAGTTGAATCAGAGGTGAAGTACAAAACTTTTACTTGAAGATTATACTTATTATTAAGTCATTAAAATAACATTAACAAAGAGTAATTGGATAAAACAAACAAATTTTGCCAAATGTTTTCACTATTTCATTAAAAGAGCACCTCTCCTATCCCCTCATTTACAACGTATTCTCTCTTTAGTCTGTGTGCTAAAAAAATAACTTTAAAGTTTAATGTACAGAATTAATATTAAGTAAATTCTTCACAAGTTATTTTAAGTAAATTTCTTCACAAGTTACTTTTTCAACAACTGGGAGTCGAACCACTTGTTTATCTCACAAATTCTCTAGCCACTGAGTTTTGACAACCAATACGCAACTATCACAACTCTTATTAGAGTTGTGTGGGTTTTATTTAAAAAAAATACACTGTTGGTTGTAGTTCAGTGATTAGAGCACTTGTGCTTTAAATAGAATATATCTGATCAGTATTGAATGTAAAGTAGAATCTCACCTTCCATACTTTGTTCACTTTGTTCACTTTGTTCACTATCAACTCCTGGAATCAAAACATCATGATTAATGGATGCACGCACATGCACATTTTGTGTAATTTATTGTGTTTAAGGGTGAATATTTTTTCAGAATTGTTCAGTATGGATTGAATTCTGTGTGGTTTATGGCTGTAACAATTTCTTTTGTGCTCCCAGACTATTGTGGTATGACAATTGCCCCAAATTAAAGGGCAAAACTCCACTGCTCAAATGATGATGCAAACAACAGTTGTTCGAGAAGACATTAAATATGTCACAACAAAGCCAATTTAAATACTGTTCAAGAGTATTTCAGCTAGCTAAAACAATTCAGTTTAGTAATGTACATATTCGACAGCTTCTTATACCTGACACAAAATTTCTTGATTGTACATACTTGGAGAGAGGAGAATTTCTTTACTTAGCAGTGGGTAAAGGGTTTCTCTTCCTTTGCAGTCTGAGCTAGCACAAGGCCCAAGATCATACTGCTGTTCAGGTGGCAGAATAGTTACGTTACTGAAACAATTAAGTTGGTATGCTAAGAAATTAAAATGCACACAATTTAAATGACCGTCTTCTTTAAGGAGAAGGCAGTACAAACAGCAAGCAGCCTTGATACTGCAAACTAGTTCAGGAAAACTTAACCCGATGTTTTGACTTCTTTGCGAAGTCCTCTTCAGGGGTCTTCAGAGGACTTTGGCAAGCTGAAACATCGGGCCAAGCTTTAAGTTACAATATTGGCTGTTAGAACGAGAACATTTGCTATTATTATAATTATTTCAGCTGAGAATGACTGAATCAGTTCAATAACTGTCAGGGTAACAGCCACTGGTCAGGCTGACTAAAGAGTTGAAGAGTATTTCTTGATAATTCTTTTTCTAGCCACTTATAACAGCTTCTTGTTATAGAGTATATGCTCATTACTACATTGAGGAATGGTATATAGTAATACTTTATTGAGCAATTACTTAACGCAGTTGACTTTTGAAACAATAAGAGAACGTTTCAGACTCTAAGTCCTTCATCAGCTCACTTTAGAAAATATTGCTATATATCTGCTACTTATTAGCTTTCCATTCAAGAAGTGTTTATAGTTTGGTCTAAATTCAATTTGAAATCAGTCATCGTCATAAATTCATGTATATGTTCCTTTACATGTAAACTTACAAATATGCCAGCACAGACCTCATTGATACATTTGTGATTATAATACTTTCAAATATTCTGCAAGTAATCCTTTAATTTCAGTTATGCTACAGAAATTGACTTACTTTTAATCAGTATATATGTGATCGACTCAAATCTCATGTACTGATTGGCTCTGTTCTTTCCATAGCATGTATATTTTCCTTCATGGTCGAATGTAACTGATGATATTGTGGCAACATGTTGTGCTACTTTATCAACCAAGTATGGACGAACTGCCAAGTAGGAGCCCTTGAAGGCCCACACAACACTGTAATCTGATTGACACTTTAGGTATACAGTTGCTCCAAGATTTACAAATTGTGTTCGAGTAGTATATTTCCATCGCTGCACTAATGATTGAAAGCAATAGTGATAATTATATATCATAACATTCAATACAATTGCATTCAATTAATTAATGTAAAATACAATTCAATGCAATATTTGCTTGAAGATTACATAGTGTGCAAAGCCTCGTTTTGCTGATGTTTTCTGCACGTATACTTGATGTGAACTTGCTCCAGATAATAGTTTATGGAGTAAATTAAAGATTTACTGTATATATAATCAGTAAAACATGACCTGGGGTAGTAGTGTTACTTGCTGTAGACACTAACATTAAGCAGTGACAGCTATATATACAATTACAATAGGTGTGCCAAAATTCTAAATATTTGAAAAAAGTTATTGTAGCTTAACAATTGTCTTAGTTCAGAGGCCACAGGATGACTGGTGGCTGAGCTAGGGTATCACAGATTCAGTTAAATAAGAAAGAGTAATGATGTTGGCAAGGACTATAAATAAATTGAGAATAGAAAGGTCTGAGAGACACCCTAAGTAATTCTAGAAAAGAGGGACACACCTGATGCAGGAAAGGGCCTGGTGGAAACATGGTGAGATAGGTGCACTATCAGACACACGAAGCACTAGTCCGCTAGTCTGCCACACGACTCTGTTTAGGTAAACTCCCGTGCTTTGCATAGATTAATAGGTAGTGTGCCCTAAGTTTGGCCAAATCTGCTCTCAAGAAGAGTGTGCCCTGTTCGAAAGTGAAGAAAACTTCAAGAGGGAGGAGATTTTGGAGCCAGGAAAAAGGGAGAGCTGTCTGAGAAGGTTTGATGGTGGAGTGGACTAGGCTTCCATTAGATCCTTATCAGTCCTTATCATTTTTGTACCCATTCCTTCAATCTCTTCTTGAACCTTTCACACAGCTTTCTTGCGGTTAGCATATTTAGAGTCTGAGGAGACAACAGTGAGTTCTAACTCATCGAGCTCATAGCATTTGTGTTGCTGGGGGGAATGGTTCCAGTTTCAGTGACTGCAGATGATAAAACATTTATTTTAGTATAAAAGAATTCTGTGGAGAAATCACTGGCAGAAGTTCAGATACGATATTGTGGTAATAGCCGGAATCATGTGATACTAGCATGCAGTTAATGAGATGCCTTTTCTGTTTATGAAATTAATTGCACAGAACTTTTGCCAAGAAAGAATAACAAGACAGCAAACGTATTGTTACACGATGTTCCTGATGCACACAGCTACTCTTGTCCGAACAGATATTCGTCACAGTCTCGTGAAAACTCTGGTGCTTATTGCCCATGGGGCATTAGGATGTCACAATAGGACTTTGTAGGTAAGAAAGAAGTATATGAGGCATATAGTGGGGATCTGGCATCTGAGGAGTATTAACAAGTATTGGACATATATACATCACAGTGTACATCCTCTGAAGTAAACGAGAAAAGAAAAAAAGAAACTAAATGCAGGAAAGTTGTTAGTGAAAAGCAATAATTTAGCATCAAAGTTATGTCAAATTGGAAGAATTTAACAAATAAAATTGGAAATTCAAGTCATTAAAACCTAATCATGACTCTAGCTTGCTATTGTTTTTTTCTTATTGTGTTTGGAGGATGTTATGTATACACAGTAGGAAACCTAATAGGACATTTTGTTGTACAATGCATGACAAGGAATCAGTGTAATCATAGGGAAATGGGGTTTCCATACCTTCTTAATCTCGGCCGTATCTATTATTCTAACAACCATTTAATATGCTACTACATATAAGTAGCATTAATTGTTTAGGTTTACCCTATACGTAATCATACCAACAATATTAAGCTCTGACTGAGCGATGAAGTAGTAGCCATCTTGATCTGTTCCACTGCATTCATAGACTCCACGATTCTTTGCATTTACTCTGATAATGGCAACTTTGTTACCCTGCACCAACAAATTGCCCGACATATTATTCGGAAAGATCCAACTTGGTGGGGTGATTGACAGACATTCAAATACGACTTTGGTATATGCACGCACGGTCAGTGCCACTGGGTGAATCTTTGAGCTATCTACAGTGGTAAAAATTCATAAGGGCCTGGTAAAAGATCTTTCTGTCAGTTGACAAAGTGTCATTATTGTAATGATCTCGTCTAACAGATAAATACTTGAATGTGAATTTGTATGCAAACTTTGTGGTTTATTTACAATAGAATAAACAACAGCAACAGATAGATACACATAGCTAGCTTGATTACAGCAGAAAATGAAGCACGTAGTGCACCCCTATAGTGATACCATACTAGTTGGCTATTACAAAACCATTTTTCAGTCTGATCAGGTATTAAAGTATAATGTAATGAAAACAGCAGATTTAAATGCTGTCTTCATAAGAAAAGCAAAACGTGGACCCTCACAAGATTAAGACATGATGATAGGGGCATTACCTGCTACGAATATACCTATGTGGAGCTCAAAGCTTAGCATTTTCTCAAATAATCAACCCGAAATCCAAAAGTGTAGCACAATAAACGGTTAAATCTGCTTAAGTCTATGCCTAAATAAACATTTCCAAAATCAGAGCATGACAATCTGACAGCTAGACAGAGAGAGTAACAGAATAACTACTATAACCCTCTCGTGCATGTGCTCTGAGGGTTGATACCGCATTATTGTTGTCAAGTGATTTCAAAGGATCTTGTGTCTTAAGAACATATGAGTACTTACCAAGTCAAGACAAGTGTGCCAGCACTTCACAGCCATGGAAGTCCAAGGGAGGAACACAGGGGGGGGGGGGGGGGGGGGCTTTTAGATTATGCAAATACAGGCAAATAGAACAATGCATGTTACGTAATGCTTTTCCTCAATAATAAATGTCCAAATCATTATTAAATTTTAATAAATTTCATTAGTCTTGGCCTAAATATATGTTAGGTCCCTCCACATCATTCACTCTGAATTATCCCCCAAATTACTCTCATTTACTTAATTAAAAGATTCTGGTATTTTTATCACAAGATATGTCTAATAGTTAAGTAGTTTTACTTCCTAGTCAGATTGTGTCAGTTACTGTATGATGCAAAAAGAAAAAAAAAAGTAGTACTTTCTTTTAAAAAATGTGAAAGATGACATACTAGAAGCTGAACATACTAGCCTAGCTATAGATTATACATCTTAGAATTGTCATAAATGACATTTATGTATTTTCTTTCAATGGAACATTTGAAACAGCTATACATATTTGTGTGGAGTCATTTATTTAAAAATGTAATTATAACATTAAATATAACTAGATATTCAAATTGACTTGGGAATTATTTTTAATTAAAACATAGAAAGATTCACATACCAATAACTTTCAGGTGTGCTTCTCCTAATTTCTTCCCCACTACTTCATTTGTGTAGTTGAAGCAGATATATATTCCTGAATGTTTAGAGGTGACTATAGGTCTATATAATACACGACCTTTGAATTTATGTGATCGGCTTTTGTCTGTGTATGGTATAAAAGCCCAGAGAACTGGTAATCTATGGAGGCATGATAAAACAACACTTTTCCCTACAGGAACTGTGATTGCTGTAGGGTAAACTCCATAGCTTTCTATAGGAATACAATACATCATACTTATGAGTAAGAGCCTATGTAAGTATAAGTACTTTACCAAGCCAAAGGCATGAGAGTTAATATTGTCACCCCTATAATTGTATGATGAGTGTAATTAACTGTGTATATAATGCATTGGTTATTTTCCCAAAAATTTAAAACAGTTGTGCTTCAAAGTCTCGACGTTCAGAGGTAACTCCGCCATCAATCTAAATGTACAGATGTCCAGAACTATGCACGGGCATGTTAGAGTATTCAGTAATGCAGCATTCAATGTAGGAAAATATTGTGCACTTGTGTGTGATGATTACCCAAGGAAAATATCCATTGTCACAATTAAACAAATAGATATATATGTGTACCAGTTATATAGTGAGGAATCAAAGGAAGAGAAAGATGCATCTTATTTCCCCAGTTAAGAATTTTTTTGCGGTAATTTCATCCTTGTTCCCTTATTTTTAATCATGTTTACTAGGGTATGAAACTCTATCTCAATTTTCTTTACTGGTCTAGTAAAGTCTAGTAGACATATCTGAACTGATAAAACAACTATTGCCGGCTAGGATGTTAAAATCTTGCTCAATATGCAAGATAATATTATTTAGAATTTAGAAAAAATGACAAATTTTCTGTAGTATATAATTAAGGATTTCTTGTGATAATTTTATCAAGATGATTCTACTTCATGGAACCTTGTTTGGTTGATATACAAAGTAGTTATATTTACATGGTAAAACATGTCTCTCTCTAATAAATGTATGATAATGCTCACTTAGTTGGAACTATACAATCAACTAAAATAATGGCCTCTAGCTTAAAACCCCATACTAGGCAACTTCATTTGAAGCTATTTGTATTTTTGTGTCACTTTAAACATTAAAAGAAATGTTGAAACTCATACAATTTCCATCTTAAACTCCATTGATACTAAATGCTGTATGTAATATTTTACTAGCCTGACTTAATGAACACTGCTGCTGACCCTCTCACTAATCTTCCCGATTGTGTCTTTCCCTCACATGTGTATATTCCTGCCTTACTTTGACTCATTTGTGGGACTAAGAGGGAATTATTTGCCACTATATTTTCAGGAGAAGCTATCTTGTTACCATTTATTAACCAGGATACATCAATGAGGGAATTACAGGTTACCATTAATGCTGCCAGTTCTGGGAGAGTGTGAGCTACTGAATTCACAGCTAGTTGATGAGACTGCTGGTTATCGTCAGAGTCTACTGAATGTGGGAGATGCCATTCTGAAATGAAGGCAAATATTTAGCTTAGAATAATAGCAAATTTTTCTCGTTCTAACAGCCAATGTTGTTAATTAAAACTTGACCCGACGTTTCGACTTCTTGCCAAAGTCCTGTTCAGGGGTCAACTGAGGCCAAATTCTCCGTGGTAATATAATAACACAATGTAAACAGCAAAATTTCTGGAGAGGACTTAAGTTTTAATAAATAACATTGGCTGCTAGAAAGAGAAAAATGTACAATAATATTTCAGCCAAGAATGACTGAATATTTAGCTTATTTGTATTCAAGGTAAACATAAATCAACAAAATTAAATGTCATAATACTAACACAATATTTGTGGTCACAGTCACACTACTTACCAAACTTAAATTAAACAAACCATTTAAAAAATATATATGATTAAAGAGCTCACAAGTATGCATTTCTGGTTTAATTATACTACTAAGAGGCAACAGAATTGAAGGATAAGGTTTTATTTGTGGACATGAACATGCAAATTTTACAAAAATGCAAAGGAGTTTATATATTATCATGATGGAAAGCCAAGATTCATACAATTGCATTCTAATGGTATTAAAAATGACACGGGGACATTTAACAATTAGTCTGACCTTTCAAGTAAATCCAAGACGTGGAATAAAAAATTTGGTAATGGTCATCACCAGGATCATGACCATAACAGGTATATGGTCCTGCATCATTCAATGATAAATGTTCAATTAAGAGAGTGTATTGGTTTAAATCAGACAATGTGGGCTTCATTTCGACGTAGTGTGAAACTGGTTCATCAAAGAATTTCCAAATTGGTTCCCTTTCTGAAAAGCAGTTTATTGAGACTGATTCTCCAATACTAGAAGCTTGAAATTCTGGATATGTTCTTACAAGTTTATCTACAGGTATGTTCCAGCAGAACCATTTAATTACAAGGAGGCTAACACATTTTCTACTTCTGAGCAGTTTACAGACCACTGTATGGTGTATGTATTTCTGTAATGCTATATTTGGGGGTATTTATACAGTAAGCTCTCCCATATAACAAATACTTTGAATTGTCATGTAAGCCTTCAGAAGATTTTGAGAGGATTTTGGATATAATCTTTTGATGACCATTGACTGAAAATTCAGTAAGAATAGTGTATTTGCAGCCCCGAAATGATGATTACCCCTAATTTCCAGACATATCCATAATATATAATCATCGAAAGATTATATCTAAAATCCTCTCAAAATCTTCTGAAGGAAACTTTTTTTATAGCTATTTGAATTCTTGGAGTCATGGCAAATTTGGTGTCACACAAATGCAGTATTAGCAAAAATTAAAATTTCACGCTCCTTAAGAAATATATTGAGAAAAATAATAACACGAATATATTTCAGCATGTTGAAGTGTTCCTTGGATCTCTCTTTGACAATTCATTGACTCTAAGTGTGTTAATAACCTACTATAAAATGACTAATCAATCCTAAGTGTCAAAATGCCAGTGACACAGCATTTAGTGTACCAGTCAAGTCAGTAGGCAGCTGAGAAGCTTGAATTCAACTTGGTAAAGGTTTGTTGATAATGTTTGCAAAATCTATGATACATGTACTGTCACATTTGATACAGGATCGCTGTGATATATGTAAGCTAGTCATTGAGAGTAAAGTGATCATCTGGAACTGGGTGGAGTGACTAAATTGATTTAATAGCCATCCACCCACTTAGTGCGACATAAAAAGAAAGGTGTGTGCGCAAGCTCAAAGGTGATACACATGTTAAGTTAGTTCTGAATATTTAGTTCCGAACTATGAAACCATTGTGGTAGCTGACTGTAGCAGCTGACTACAATTACACAGCACAGTCGTGCACACCCAGCTCCTCCCCCTGCTATCCCTACAACTGTTCTGTGGCTGGCTCCACATTAGTCTTAGGCAAGCAATATGGAAATAGCTTAAAAAATTTATTTAAAAAACTCCTTCCTACAGCAAGAGCAGCATAATATCATAGCTTGCAAGTGCATCATCAAGGTAGTCTATGGATGGAAATTTGCTATCAATGTCAGCTCTGTCAATCCTATCGTAGAGATGGAAACTAGATGATTCAACACTACAGTCAATCATGACAGACCTGAAGCCTGTTCCACAAAGCTTGCTAAAATATTATCATTGCAAGTGAAAGCTATCTAATACAGCAATTCTTGTTGCAGCTAGCATGGGCTGAAAAGTGTCCCAGCATGTAGAGATTGCAGGGGAAAGTGCAACAGAAATGCTAAATTAATTATTTACAACGTAACAATATTATTGAATGATATAGACAAGGTTTCATAAAGAGGAGGGGTGGGAGGGGGAAGAAACTGAGATTTCACCCTCACTGCCAGGTCAGGTTTTCCGTTCCCCAAAATTTTAGAAGTGAATGTAAAGTAGTAATAATAGATACTGCTGCTATAATTTGAATAGGGCAATGATGAAATTGATAACAATATTATTATTCTAATTGGTGTACTGATTGTAAAAGCCAGGAAGTTTATAGAGTAGCACACCTATTCTTCTCCCTAAATATGCCAAGATATTTCAAGTTTCCCTTTACCTCCCCAGCTATAAATTGTAAATGAATACCCATTATAGACATACATTATGACCTCCTTTTTAGAAACCTTTTCCAGAAAACATTTTACCAATTCTTTATGCACAAATATTTCACAATACACTTCTTATTAATGTACATGGAAAACACATTATATTGCAACTCTACATACAATTTGTTTTAAATGGCTGTACACAAAGAAGATTGCCAGATTTGAGGGGATTTTGCATATTATGTTATACTATGAAAAATTTGCTTTCCGATGATGCCAAAAGTAGCTTTCTTTGATTTTTTCTGGATTCACACCTTTTTTTTTTAGCTAAGTGTACTGGGCTATCAGAGAAATAGTGCCTAACATCTTACTATCTGGCTTCAAGTTAGCTTAAAACAATCATTTGATCTGGAACCCAAAACAACCCTAATAAAAGACCACCCAAATGAAGGAGTGTAGAGCATTGTCCCAAAGCGTCCAATATTTGGAGAGTTTGTAAGTCTTATTTTTTGAACATATCGTAGTATTGAAGTTTAATTAAACTTCAATACTACGATAAGTAAAAAAAGAAAAGATTATTAAGTTCACTTATAAGTATTAATGTACTAGTTAAAAATGAACTTGTACAGTATTTGGAGAGTTAGCTGTATATTGTTGGGACTACTAGAGGATAGACTTCAAAGTTTATTGACCAAACTATTGAAAATGAAAGTTGAGTAATCGAAATTCTATTGCACTTTGCACAAAACTAACTGATGAAATACCTGGATATTTTTTTATTGCACTTACATAATATAAATAGCCCATATAGTTTGATTTGCGATCCTTGATGTTCCTCACACTTGTACACTCCTCGATTCTGAAGTCGTATATTCTTTAAAACCATACCATATTTATGTATTTGGACAGTGATAGGATGATTTATTAAGTTTACATTGTTTAATGTCCATGTAGATGTTGCACAGAATAACCACGAGTCAACGTGAATACTCTTAATGTTATCTTCAAAATCTGACCTTCGAATGAAAACTGTTTTTAAAGATTATACAATCAAGATATGGTATGCAAAAGTACCCATTTTGCTATTGGTATTTTAATTACTTGATTGGGTAAAGAGAGGGGAGGGAGATTATGACAATGGAAAGCCTAAACTTTGTGTGGAAAATTAGCATCTAAATGTATGTAAAGTTATATGTATTTGTTATTATAACTTAATATTGCATAATATACTTTATGTATATACATTCTGTTTTAGTCATTTTATAACTAAAGCAAGCTAATAATTTGATCACAATAAACCCACAGGAGATATGATTGAGATTGTGTATCACATGTTGTTATGAGTTTGAAAGAAGCGTATATTTAGAATTAGTTGGAAGATACCAGCACAGAAACAAACACTGCAGAAATGTTGTTACAAGCATTGTCCTAGAGAGTACATTTTTAAAGGTCTTTTCAATAATAATGCTTCGTCTAATGAAGATAAATGAAAATGTGTATATATATATATATTGTATATCACTATTTATTATTTATCAAACCATCTTCACAGGAGTGCTCTGTTTATTTATAAAACTTCCTTTATAAGTGTATTATTTAATTACAACTGGAAAATCCGTACCTTCTGTCAGTTCTTCATTAGTCACCATGAAGTACTTCATCTTACTGTATTTTTTTATATTATCACTTCTGAAACCAGAAACAATTCTTCCTCCTGGCAATGAGTATGACACATTCTGATAACCAGGTTTATGTCTTGGTATTGGGGGCAATGCTGGAATGAATATTGAGTATCACTATGTAATATAATATTATATAGTATTATATTATTACCTCACTTCTGAGCTTCATCTACTAAGACATATCTGTCATTATAAAACACTTTTTGTAGGTTTTAGCTAGCTACAACATGTTAGTGGGTTTTTAATCAGTTCAGCTATGCCATTTGAAAGTTGAATATTTACAGTCTGGCTAAAGTGTTGCCAAATGAAGTAGTGCCTTGGAATTGTCAATACAAGTATGCTAGCATTAGCATTGTAGCATTAAGTTTTTATGATTTTTAATATCCACTAAATGTATGTAAGAGAGTTGAGATTGCAAGTTATCCAAGTATCATTACTTCTTATTGTGTAAGGCACAAGTGGGATTTTCTGTTTATCTACAACTTTTTGCCTAAACCAATGAGTAGCACATTTTTATCGATGGTTAAAAAAGCTAAATATAACTATGTTCCTGAACATTCTTTTTAACAATATTTTTACCTACACTAAATACTTTGACTCAGCTAAAAGTATATCCATTTGTATTGCTCCCTTCACATTTGTATATTGTTTTTAAACCAAATTCATTTAAGAAATATTAGCTATATTAGATTTTGACTAGACTTATTGATATGTACATTATGTAAAAACCATAATAACTTGGGGATGAAGTGAATTGTGATCACAATTAGCTTAGCCTAGAGAACAAGAACAAATATATTTACACACATAGGAAAGAACAAAAAACAACAACAACAACAAAAACAAACACAACAACAACAATGCACTAATCAATATAACTGTATCTTAGAATGGGTGACTTTATGATTCAAGCAATACTAACTAATATGGTGCACTTCTATCGGCAAAACAGTCACTTATTGTGGATGGAGTAGGAAAAGATTCTTACCACTCAAGCGAAGCGTGGCTAAACTATAGGCACCAGTGTAATGGTTGGTGTCTTCAGTAAAACACATGTAGGTTCCGATATGCTTTTTTGAAACGGATGGAATGAGCAGCTGATGCATGTGGAAGTACGGTTTGGTTGTAGCTATATCATTACTGAGTGGCTCATTATTGAATAGCCACTCCACATATGACACAAAGTGACAGTAAATAACCGCAGCAACTCCAATCACTACAGCCTGCTCTTGTGGCTTAGTGTTATCAAACTTTTCTAACAAAACGAAATAATCAAACATTAATATCAACTTGGTAATATGTCAAAATACAATCTTACATTTGATAAGATCTGCATAATCTATTAAATCACTAATTTTAGTGAATTCAATATAATTATAATTTCTCAGAAGAAACAGATGACAAGGATATTTTTGTAATTTTTGTTATGCTGGTATGATTGCTTCGGATTAGTTTAATTAATTATAAAGTTGTTATTTCCTCATCAGTAATAACATATTATATATCTATAAAAGCAATGTGCACAAAGTTATGCATAATATTCAATAAATGCAATTTTATTATTTGAGGTGGATATGATTGCATCATTACGTGCAAGTTATTAGCAATGAATTGGATTGTGCTGTTGAACAAGTTCAATGTTCCAGTACCTCAACTTTGGACAGTTTTTCCGAAAGATCTTACCAGGAATATGGGCTTGGTACATCAACCACTTCTACACACACATGAGGTGATAGTTCAAACTGAGTTCCTTATATTTAGAAAAATACATTATGCAGTTTATGTTAGCTGAAACTGATTTTATCCTTAAAATTCAGCCCAAATTATTAATTGGCTAAGCACTTGAAACCGTTGCAAACTTGAAACATAGATAGCACCCAAAGTGACCAATGACACATGTCAAAGGCATAAAGTTAATCATAATGTGAATTTTATTCAATTAAAAATTAGCTATAAATACCTACACAAGATTTGTAGGATACCACTGTAGCTCTAACATTTGATGAAGAAAGAGAAGATAGTTTTATAATGACAATTTACTTACCCATAATGAACACTTTTGACTGTGCTATAAATTTATCTCCATTTTCATCGATTCCTTCACATTCATACAAACCTTTATGACTAACTTCCACATTGTGTACCATGATATCACCATTAGAATCTATAGTTGATGGATCAATAATTGTATTGTTCAATCTCCATATTTTTTTGTGAGAGTAACATTCTATGGCAAATTTATGGTGTAGCCTTAAGTAAATAATATTTGGTTTTATCCTGAAATTGTCTGTGAATGTATAAATTTAATTAAAAACAAATAAACAACATTTACAAATGTTAGAGATATAATTTTGAAGAGTTACATAGTAAATATTGCATAATCAATGTATTGATCTCAAGAAATTTTCATCAGTTGGATAAAGCAGAAGTTGGGTTTTCGCTGGATTATGCCATATATGATGTCATTGTAGAAAAATAATTTAATATGGTAGACATAGAAAATTAGTCTAACTCGTATGTTATGAAATTAATGTTTTTACTATATGAATTGGTTTACATCATAATAAAATTTGAAATTCCTAATACTTATATAGATATGTTTTAGTAAAGAAGTGCATTGTCCTCACAACTCCACTTTTATAGGATTACACTGCAAATTCCCATAAACTGGCTTTAAAAAAAATTAATATTGCAGTAATAATACAAATACCTATCACTTCAACCAATCCTTCGCCCAGCTTTACACCATATTCATCCAGGCAGGTGTAGTTGCCATAATGTTTGAGTTGAACATTCTGAATATAAATGATGTGATTATCCTCCATAAATGTCTTGCTTTCATCAAATAGCACTTGCATTTTGTTGTGATTGAATTTCCATTGCATAGAAATTTTAACGTAACATTTTATGACAAGAGCCTGACCCTTTTCAATTTGAATTTTTGTTGGAAAAACTTTATTGCCTATTTCAGGTCCTGATAATATTATTATATTTTATAGTAATAATAATAATAATAATATATACTTTTTAGGGAGTTCTCTGTTGACATTTTACATGATTAATATTTGTTCTCTTTACTTTTTTACTTCTGTCCTAACCAGGCTAGTGTTGAATGAAAAGTGCAACTTTGGAACCTGATGAGGACAGCAGTAGTACTGTCAAAACGTCATTACTATCTTTGTGTACTGTTATAAAAATGTTGATATTAGAGAACAAAAAGAATAACATAGCTACTTAACTATAAATATAGAAATTCTATACACGTATGTATAAATGTTATTTGTGTACGTGTAAACATAGTACAAGGAATTCAATAATTGCTACTAATTATTCTATTACAAAGTTGTATGAGTCTAAGTGGCAAAATTGGATCATTTTTACTAGTATGAACAAGTAATACCCTTGGAACATTTTTATCCTAAGTAGCTGGATGTCTAAGATTTGCACAACAATACTATATACTGAGTGAGACTTTCGCCAAATCCAGTTTCAAACACTTATACACAATAAATATACATTATTTGTTACCACCCTTTATTGCATTTTGTTATCTGACTTTGCAATTCTGTCAATAAGTAGCCACTTCTGTAAGCTATGGCTGTATAACTATGATACACCTGCCCGAGCACTTCACCAGTAAACTATTACATTGTAACTTAGTCATGTACATTGTGGTCTTATTCTTAAAAAGTTACACAAATTAATATCCACTAAACCAGAGAGACTGCTATGTCTATACTTCCACATCCATTTAAGTTTATCATAAACCTTAAAAAAACATATGTATATTTGCCAAATCTTTCAATGTAGCATGTCATGTACAAATTCATGTCTTATCCATGAACACTGAATACTAAACATACTTCTTTATTGTTTTTTTAATGTATATGTACGTATTTATGCCATTATTTTATCCTTTTACTAATAAAGTGGAAAAGACGAATGTAGCTAGCTATATGATGCAGCCCACCAGCTAAAACTTTAGAAATTGTTAACTGATAGCAAGCTGGTTACACATGTGCAGGAGTAATATATTTTATAGAAGTACTTACTTTTCAATCTTCTAACTCTAGCTGATGCACTGAACGCCGTACCATTCTTGGATATACCTTTACAAGTATATATTCCAAAGGAAAATACTGACACCGTGGCTATAAATATATGATTATTCAAAACTGCTATGTTTGCAGGAAGAGGATAATCATTTAATGTCCAAGATGGATAATAAAAAGACTTGCATTGAATAGTAACTGCAGTTCCAAATGGAACATATTGAACTCTTGGCCAGATTAACTGTCTTCTCGCATATAACTGCTCTGAAGAATCTAAAATATGATAATATGTCACAAAAATTAAGTGTTTTCTATCTTTATTTGAATAATGCTGTATTAATGGTACAATCTTAGCCCACTATATATGTTTGTTCAGACATAACATATTGTCTGTGCTTGCGAATGCATTGTAAACCTTGGTACTACTTAACCCTTAAACTAGAGGACTAGAGATTACAACAAAATTTATTCAATAGAGGGTGTGGTTAGTAGTGATGAAATTTAAATCAATTACACGCAAAAATAAATCATTTTCACACGTTTTATGTCAAGACAAAAGTTTGAAAAAATTGTAATGCTCAAAATAGATAAAATATATCATTTTCTTCAATTTGATACCACATATGTGTAGTATTTCTATAAATATAAGGGCCAAAATTTAATAGGCAGTATTCATAGTTGATGTAATGACTATACTTATCAACATTTTCAAATCATTTTATGTTCACAGTTCAAATAGCCACATAAAAAGTTAAAATAATGGGATTTGGCTGCTGAGCTAATATGAATGTTGTATGTTGTTGGTGTTTATTACACTTGCAGGCAACATGCAGCAATTAACTCACTTTTTATCAATACTATAGATCTTCTCACAAAGTACTTGTGAATATCACCTTTTTTCGTTCCATAACAGGCATACTCTCCTGCATCGGCCATTTCAATTTTTTGAATTCGTAGAGAGTACAATTTGTTTGTCATACTTCGCTGTATAATGTTTTCCTTTGAAATAATTTCATCGTTTAGAGTCCAAGAAACTTGTGAGTAAGACTTGCAAGTGATTGTCAGTGAGTCACCAATATGCACTTCTTTTTTTAATGGTACAAATTTCTCATCATCGTCTAATGTATTAAGATAAATTAAAATTTAAAAAGAAAAATTTCTTGTAATAACACATGATAACAAAGCTAAAGTAGCTACTTTGGATTAAATTCTACATGTTATTTGTGACTTATATTTGCTCTTCGCAAGTCTATTCAAAGCTCTCATTCTACAACATTACAAAGCATATATTATGGCGATTCATTTACTCCTATGATGGTCACATGTACATAGTCACTGAAATTATGTAAGATAAATTTGTTTCAGAGACAGGTAGAGAGCATGAATACATCTAATTACCTTTAAAATTGTAATGTAAGTTTTTTTTATACAAGTAAAATGAAAACGAATTATCTTATGCTCCTATAGATGTTGCAACAACTAAATTCTGTCTGGTAGGCCAGAAACAAATATTTTGGGCCTATGATTCAGGTGTGGATACATCAGTTCAGAGCCATTTAAGTATTAATGATAGTTCCCTCATAAATATTTAAATGAAGTTAACTCTTTGGTAATTTTAATTTTTTTATTCAGGTTACACATTTAGCTAGGTGTGTAAAAAAAATTGAGGAAATAATTTGTAGCTGTGAATTCTCCTGGCTACTTGCAAGTGACCTTCTTTTATAATATCATGCCTTTTGCTTTCTTCTAGGTTGGCTTATCTTGTCTGTGTTGCCTTCTTCTAGGTTGGTTTACCTTGTCTGTGGTGCCTTCTTCTAGGTTGGTTTATCTTGTCTGTGGTGCCTTCTTCTAGGTTGGTTTACCTTGTCTGTGGTGCCTTCTTCTAGGTTGGTTTACCTTGTCTGTGGTGCCTTCTTCTAGGTTGGTTTACCTTGTCTGTGGTGCCTTCTTCTAGGTTGGTTTATCTTGTCTGTGGTGCCTTCTAGGTTGGTTTATCTTGTCTGTGGTGCCTTCTAGGTTGGTTTATCTTGTCTGTGGTGCCTTCTTCTAGGTTGGTTTATCTTGTCTGTGGTGCCTTCTTCTAGGTTGGTTTATCTTGTCTGTGGTGCCTTCTTCTAGGCTGGTTTATCTTGTCTGTGGTGCCTTCTTCTAGGTTGGTTTATCTTGTCTGTGGTGCCTTCTTCTAGGCTGGTTTATCTTGTCTGTGGTGCCTTCTTCTAGG
>WLWI01001211.1_pt1 | contig 22549 bp, 12 predicted proteins | sample 6701501 | NCBI WGS metagenome assembly WLWI01 (sample SAMN12718690, study PRJNA515312) | sponge metagenome | isolation source: marine sponge | host: Mycale hentscheli | place: New Zealand: South Island, Marlborough, Capsize Point | collected 2014-11-01 | reverse complement strand
AATTGATAACCAGCTTACCTTTACCTTTCGCAGTGTGTTGTATCGTCACTTTCGCGTTAATCTTTTGCGAGAGGTTTTCTTCAAGACTGCGGATGTTTGGGTCAACACGCTTCTTCGTATCACCGGGCTGAACGGCTTCCTGCTGCATACGACGGACAAGAAACTCTGTCTGGCGAACAGACAACCCTTTCGACACAACCGTTCGGGCCGCCTCCAGCTGTTTACCGCCCTCAAGACCAAGAAGTGCTTTTGCATGCCCGGCTTCAATATCACCGTACTCCAGCATCTTGCGGACGTCATCACCAAGCGTCAGCAACCTTAGCAGGTTGGTGACCGTAACTCTGGACTTTCCTACAGCTTCAGCCACTTCCTGCTGCGTTAGATCAAACTCCTCCTTCAAACGAGAAAGAGCCAGAGCCTCTTCTACAGCATTGAGATCTTCACGTTGAATATTCTCGATCAGCGCCATACACATCGCGGTTTGATCGTCGATTTGGCGCAAGACCACAGGTACTTCGTGCAATCCGGCTAGCTGCGCGGCACGCCAACGTCTTTCACCTGCAATGATTTCGTATTTATCACCCTGACCGATGGGTCTAACAAGGATAGGTTGCACTACGCCCTGGGCTTTTATGGAATTGGCCAGGTCTTGCAAGGCTTCAGTATTAAAATCTGTACGCGGCTGATATTGGCCTTTTTGCATGAGATCTACAGGCAAAAAGCGTAACTCCTCATTACCTTCAATGGATCCCAATTCCGCCCGGCTACGCGTGCCTAACAGGGCATCCAGACCTTTGCCTAATCCTCTTTTTTTCGCCGCCACCAGACTAGTCCTCAAAAATCGATAATAGTGAGTCTAAAAACATCATGCCGCCTGACCTTCCCGATTTAACATTTCCCCGGCCAATGCCAGGTAGGCGAGTGCGCCTCTCGAAGCACGATCATACTTTATAATCGGCATACCATGACTTGGCGCCTCAGCCAGGCGTACATTCCGTGGGATAATAGTACGATAGACCTTGTCACCGAAATGCTCCAGTAATTGTGCCGATACCTGATTCGCCAAATTATTGCGTGGATCGAACATAGTGCGCAGTAGACCTTCAACACGTAAATGCGGATTCAGGAATTTGCGAATCTTCTCTATAGTCTCAAGCAAGGCTGTCAGACCCTCCAGGGCATAGTATTCACATTGCATCGGAATAATCACGGCATCTGCCGCCACCAGTGCGTTTATCGTCAACATATTCAGCGATGGTGGGCAATCAATAAAGATAAAGTCAAATTCGTCTTTGACATCTTCCAGAGCTGTTCGTAGTCGAATTTCACGAGCTATCTCTTCCAGCAAGCCAACCTCGGCTCCGGTTAAATCGGCATTACTTGGCAGCAGTTGATAGTCACCTTCTTCCGAGCTTACCAATACTTCAGGAATGGTCTTCTCGCCCATCAATACATCGTAGCTGGACAATTCTAGCTCAGACTTTTCCAGACCACTTCCCATCGTGGCGTTACCCTGCGGATCCAGATCAATCAGCATTACTCGTCTTTTCGTTGCAGCCAAAGAGGCCGCCAGATTGACGCTGGTGGTGGTTTTACCCACGCCGCCTTTCTGGTTCGCAATTGCGATTATTCTTGTCACGTTAGTCAAAGGGTGCTGTTGAGCTGAAAAAAAAGGGTGACCATTATTACACAGTTGGATTATCTAATGTGAGCTGTCTTTTAAGCATTAATAGATTTCGAGATGCTTGCAGACCCGGAACATTAAGAGGCTGTACCTTTGTTGAATATCGAAGCTCATCAATGTCCTTACATTCTTCTTCTACAGCAGCACTTTTCATCATCAAGATACAACCGTCTTTATTCAGAAGCGTATCCACCAGGCCACAAAATTTCGCAGCTGACATTAGGGCTCGGCAAGTTATCGTCGAATAGAGAGATTCAGACTTATAGTCCTCTACTCGCGAGCGTACGACCTCTACATTCGCTGGGCCAATTTCCATCATGGCTTGCGTTAAGAAAAGTGTTTTCTTCTGATTTGCATCCAGCAAAGTCCATTGCAAATCAGGTCTAGCCAGGGCCAGAACGAACCCAGGCACACCCGCACCGGTACCAACATCCAACGCTGAAGTTCCATATAGGTAAGGTAATACGGACAAACTATCGAGAACATGATGCAAGAGCATTTCGTCCTTTTGCTTGATACCACTGAGGTTATAAGCCTTGTTCCATTTTTCAAGCAAGTCGATATAGGCAAGGTAGCTTTCGCAGGGATGTAGCTGTGGATCTTCTCCTAAAGCCAACAATCCGGTCTGCAATTGCGATAATAATGATGAGTCACTCAATTGCGCGTCTTCGAATCAGGCACTTTCTTGCAGCTGGTAAGACCGTTTTTTCAGGTGGATACGCAAAATTGAGATGGCCGCCGGTGTGATCCCAGGCAATCGGGAAGCATGTCCGAGAGTAATCGGGCGTTGGGCGTTCAGCTTTTGAGTCACCTCTGCAGACAATCCGCGAACTTCTGCATAGTCGAGATCCTCCGGCATTTTTGCATCCTCATCACGCAGATTACGGGCAATTTCTTCTTCCTGTCGTTCTATATAACCGTGATATTTGGCCTGCACTTCAACCTGAAATGCGACCTCTGCGCTTACATTATGATCTTCAACGGCAGTCAGACCCATTAAGGAAGCATGGTTTATCTCGGGCCGACGTAGAAGTTGCATCAGGCTATATTCACGAGCCAGAGGTTCACCAAATACACTATGTGCTTCATCTGCCGACACCCGCTCTGGGGTAAGCCAGGTCTTTTCCATCCTCAGCTGTTCTGATTCAATCGATTCTTTCTTTGCCCGGAATGTTTGCCAACGCTCATCGCTAATCAGCCCCAGCTCCCGAGCAATAGCAGTCAATCGCAAGTCTGCATTATCTTCACGTAACAATAAGCGGTATTCCGCCCGACTGGTAAACATACGATAAGGCTCTATTGTTCCGCGCGTAATAAGATCATCAATAAGAACACCGATATAAGCCTGATCACGACGCGGACTCCAGGGTTCTTTATCCTGAACAAGTCGTGCCGCATTCAATCCGGCGATAAGGCCCTGTGCCGCTGCCTCTTCATAACCGGTAGTGCCATTGATCTGTCCTGCGAAAAACAAACCCTTAATAAATTTTGTTTCCAACCAGGGCTGTAAATCGCGCGGATCAAAATAATCGTATTCGATAGCATAACCCGGCCTGACTATGTGAGCGTTTTCAAAACCCTTTATCGACCTCACCAATTCATACTGCACATCAAAGGGTAAACTGGTAGAAATTCCATTAGGGTAGACCTCATTGGTTGTCAGCCCTTCCGGCTCGATAAAAATCTGATGTGACATTTTATCTGCAAAGCGTACAACCTTATCTTCGACGGACGGGCAATAACGAGGACCAACGCTTTCGATATTGCCGTTGTACATCGGTGAACGATCCAGACCAGCTCGAATGATGTCATGGGTTCGCTCGTTGGTGTGCGTCATATGGCAGGGGATCTGCTGAGGATGTTGTTCTGCTTTTCCCAGGTAAGAAAAAACCGGCACTGGATCATCACCAGGCTGTTTTTGTAACTGGCTATAATCAATGGTCTTGCCATCGATTCGTGGAGGCGTACCAGTCTTTAATCGATCAACCCGAAAAGGTAAATCTCGTAGCCGCTTTGCAAGAGCATTGGAAGGTGCATCACCAGCACGACCACCCTGATAATTGGATTCGCCAATGTGGATCTTGCCACCCAGAAAAGTACCCACGGTCAAGACCACACAAGGTGCATGGAACTTGAGACCCATCTGGGTAATAACGCCGGTAATTTGATCATTCTCTACAATCAAATCATCGACTGATTGTTGAAAGATGCTCAGGTTTTCCTGTGCTTCGAGAAAGGGGCGTACAACACTCTTATACAAGGAGCGATCAATCTGCGCTCTTGTTGCTCTTACCGCAGGTCCTTTGCTGGCATTGAGAATACGAAACTGAATTCCACTCTTGTCGGCGGCCTCAGCCATCAAACCACCGAGCACATCTATCTCCTTTACAAGGTGACCTTTACCGATGCCACCGATAGCCGGGTTGCATGACATTTGCCCAAGAGTTTCGACACTCTGGGTAAGTAACAAAGTAGACACACCCATACGCGCAGACGCCAAGGCCGCTTCGGTCCCGGCATGGCCACCGCCAACGATAATGACACTATATTGTTGTGTATGAGTATTCATGGGGCGCGTATTGTAGACCTTAGAACACAGAAAACTGAAGCAAAAACGCCGAAAAAGACCAATTCAGGGGCTCAAAATCGTTCATTCGTCCTTTTCAGGCACTTTAAACCTTTTGTTATTTGTAGTCTTCCTTCAGCTCGACATAGTGGTTGGCGGCATACTCAAGGAAATAATTTTCCTTCTCGCCCAGTTTGCGTACTTGCTTTGCGGGAGAGCCTACATATAAATAACCACTTTCCAGGCGTTTACCCATCGGAACCAGGCTACCTGCCCCAAGCACAACACCATCCTCGATAACTGCCCCATCAAGGACCGTTGAAGACATACCAATCAGACATTTACTACCAATACTACAGGCGTGCAAGAGGACTTTATGACCAACTACGACATCGTCGCCAACTATGGTAGGAATACCACCGGGAAACAATTCATTATCACTGGCAACGTGAATCACACTGCCATCCTGAATATTGCTACGCGCACCGATGACAACTGCCTGATCATCCCCACGGATAACTACCATCGGCCAGACTGATGAGTCTTCACCAACAGTTACATCACCGATCAGTACCGCGCTTTCGTCAATATAAGCTGACTCGGCAATAACCGGTGTCTTGCCGCGAAAGGTTCGTATAGACATTATTGCTCCAGAGCTCGTTTAACTTTTATAACAACACCCTTTGCCCGACCAGTTGCGTTGACTTCAATTTGTTCAATATTATTCGCCTTACCAACAATAATGGCACCAGCCATTCCCACGGGGTAGTGAGGATTACATTTATAAATATAGACGCCTTCAACAGTTAATGTGACACAACCATTTCTGCCCAGTGCGATATGCCATGGCTCTGCACCTTCCGGAATAAGTCCTTCAATAGATTGCGAGTCATGAGCTGTCATGTTGGTCCAACATATCTCATCACCAGGATTCGCGAACAAGACCTTCGGACTAAAACTTGTTGCTCCCGCAAGAACAGTGAGTTGTCTCGGTTCAATAACTTCAGCAATTTCCTGTGCGGCTTGCTCCACAGACTCAGTTACAGGTGCTTCTACCTCTGTGGTCACCACTTCAATCACGTCTACTTCGATATCTTCAACAGCATCTTCCAGTTTTGGCTCCGCTGGTACAGATTCAACGGATTTTACGACGACTGGCGATTTAGACGTTTCAGTCAGTTCTGAGCTAGCCTTCTTTTCAACAACTTCTTGACTATCACCACAGGCGGTGAGTCCGACAAGAAGACAACATATTATTAGCGATATAAGGGTTTTAATTTGCAACATAATTTATAGTTTTTTATTGGAATTAAAATCAGAGTCGGCACTATACATTTAGAGAACATAATTTTCTTGATATCAGACAACCATAGCACCGTTTTTTTTGACAGAGCATACAAAAGATTGACAGGAATTTGAAACTGATAAAGCTAAGGAGCCTCTGATTAAGTTCACATATTCAATAAGCCGTCATTCTGGCACCCCTCCGGGCATAAACTCCGGCCAGAATGACCTCCATGGATGGAGGGAATGCATAAGGATTGCAGGAGCAATCTATGCCCAGTTAAATCAATTGTTTACTGGATGCTGGTATTCACCAGCATGACGACGAAGGCACTTGATCAGAGCTTCTCTAACTAATATCCGATCACCAAAGACGCATGCATTCGATTGCCTTTGGAAACACCTGGCGCAAGCTCTGTTAATTGCCAACCATAGTCGGCACGCAGACTCATATTGGGATTTATGTCGTAGCGCAAACCGACACCAGAGGACAAAAGATCGGTGCTGTTTTCACCGATGAGTCGGTCAACATTACTGACGATGGCATAGTCGACGAAGACCAGAAACTGCAGATTGTCCTGCGACCCACTTATATTTAATTTCTTTAGCAAGGACATTGCCGGAGTACGTAACTCATTGCGTAATGTTATGCCTTTATCGCCAACAGCTGCGTATTCATCATAGGCCCGCACAGTGCGATAGCCTCCGATACCCAGTTGTTCGCTACCCAGCAGTTTGCTGTTGGATACCTGTAACTGGAAATCGAGCACCCAGCTATAGTCATGTGGCAATCGGGTGAGGCGATTCAGATTGAATCGTGCATACAAATAATCAGCAGAGGCACCAGCCCGTGAAGCACTAAAGGCGGCATCACTGTTGTCATTACTGATCCCACCGGGACTAAAATTAAGCGTCGCATCTAAACTCGAAAAACCCAGGCTGTCAGAGACCGAGGCCTGGTAGGCAAGATTAAACTGGACGATATTGGTAAAGGTATTAAATACTCTCAATGTGCCAAATTGCAGATCATTATTACTGCGTTTGAAATCTGCACCAAGGCCAAGCGTGTGACTAAACGTGCCAAAAGACTTTAAAGGAAGCGAATAACGACCACCCAACTGCCAGCTTTCACCCTTTAAGTCAAAACCAGCTGTATTAACCGCTGGATCAGAATCCACGTAGGCACCAAACAATGACACCGTATGTCGCCAGCTCAGGGGAGCAACATAATTAAAGGTATGTGCGTTCAACTCGTCCACATCAAAGGAAGATGTGAATTGATAACTTAGTTGATGGTCAAGTCCAAAGGCATTCCCCCAGTTAAAGCCGGCATACCAACGTTCTTTCCCTGTCAATTCAGTACCACTATCATCAACACCGCCATAAACTCGTAATGGTAGGCGATCATCCACCTTCAGCACGATATCCGTTTCTCCAATCTCCTCACCTTGTTCCAATAGCAGGTTTACTGTTCGAAATGGATTATTATTGAGCCAGCGAATGTCTTCTTCCAGCACTTGTTGTGAGAGAGTATCGCTATTCTTTAATCTAATACCGGATCTAAGATTGTCAGAAGCAAAATGGCGCGCACCTTCCACCTTTACCCCGCCGAGTTTGCCTGCCAAAACCAGAATTTGAACTACACCGTTAGTAATATCCTGTCCCTGGGGTGTCAGGGAGTCCACTACCGGTAAGTCATTTTCACGATAATGCCTGACTACTTCACGATTGATCTTGTCCAGAAGGTTTAGTGATAGGGCTTGACCTAGAAATGAGCTAAAACGTTGAGTAAAATGCTCTTCATTAACGTTCAGCAAGCCAACAATCTTAACGCTCTCGATGTCGACAGGCTGTGATGTAATTTGCGTTGATTCTGAAACAAATACAATTCCTTTCAGCGCAGAGACCAGCACCTTTTCGCGTTTTATATCCGCTGCAATTTTCGGATCCTCAGATTCAATGATCTGCCCTGGCTTCGATGTTGGCGGAGTGTGCGGTGCTATACGTTCAAGATCAGGAGTCTGAGCGACAGCAAGACCTGCAAATTGAAATGCAAATACTAGTAAGGACAACAAAAGTTGATTATTGGGCATTACCTTCAAAGATGACACAGTCCGTTATTATTGATTATTTGTTATGCAGGTGAAGGGTGAGCTATCTGCAAGACCAGAGCATGTTACTCCTCGTCTCCTTCATCATCAAAACTCGAAGCACGACTTAACCAGGGGCCAGAGGAGTTACCTCCACCGCTACTACCATTATTATTATTGACCGAAAAGAACGACGTACCACCATTGTTCTGGGAACCTCCACCTCCATTGCCGGTATTGCCCTGATTGCCGTTGTTGCCCTGATTGTTACTGCTACTATTTCCCTGGCCATTATTACCATTATTATTCACTACGCTCTGCGAAGCAGACTGGAAGGTCTCAAATTCATCTACAATGGGGTTTGAGCCGTTACCACCGCTGCCAGAATTCCCACCATTATTAACTAGAGGATCAATAGTCAAAATGCCATCAATAAAGGCAATATCATAATTGCCTGAACTTAAGCCCTGGGGCGTAAGAACAAATTCACCGGGATCGATAGCACCCTGGGATGAACCACTAAAACTCAAAGCACCTGAAAGTATCGACTCACCTTCACCGTCGATAAAGCCATCAAAAACTACACCATTACCGCCGCTAAAAGGAGTGCCATCAAACTCCCTGGAAAAATCATTTGCTGTTACTAATAATGAGACACTTGTAATGTCAGCCATATCAATTACGGAATTTGACGCCAGTAAATAATTACCTCCATCGTTGCCTGTCAACGATAAACCTGCGGCCGTGACCGTCTTGGCGACACCAACATTCTCATCACTAAAGTTAATGCCGGTATTATTGATTGTAAGAACATCACCTGCTATGCGATCGTCATTCAATAAGCCACTTGCCGTCGTTAATGCATCGTAAACCTTGTCTTCTGCAATCAAGCCTACTGTCAAAGTCTTCGCCGTAACGTCCGCAGTACCAGTAGCTGTGGTGGATGCCAAAACATAGTTGTTAGCATCGGCTCCGCTCAAAAACAAGCCTTCCATTGTTACTGTTTTATCCACACCCACATTCTTATCACTGAAGTTCATATCGGTGTTATTAAAGACTAAATCATCCCCTGCAATAACTTCACTGGCAAATAAGCCTGTAGTTAAGGTCGAACCATCATAGACCTTATCAAATGGAAACAAGCTAATATTAAGTGTCTTTAAAGTTATATCTGCCGTCAGCCCGGTGGGTTGGATAAGATTGTAGTTACCAGCATCATCGCCACTAATAAGGAAATTAGAAGTAATGGATTTACCCGTGCCCACATTTTTATCGGCAAAGATTCCATCAATGAAACCACTTAATAAAAGTGAATCACCTGCCAATGGCGAAATACTAGCGCCTGTAAGGAAAGCTGTGGTCGTACCGTCATACACTTTGTCCTGAGTAAGAGCACCACTAATAATCAAATCCGCGGCTGTAATGTTGGCTGTGTCAATGGTTGATGTTGCCGCCAATATATAGTTACCCGCATCTGTGCCACTCAAGGATAGACTGCTTGCTGTTACCGTCTTTGCTGTCCCAATATTTTTATTATCAAAATCAATTCCTGTGTTGTCTACACTCAGCACATCGCCACTAACACGATCATCATTTAATAAACCAGTAGCAGTAGTTAATGCGTCATAAACTTTATCATTCGCCACCAGACTGGCAGTTATCGTCCGCACAGTAATATCCGCTGTGTCATTGGCTGTGGTCCCTGCTAAAACATAGTTACTCGCACCTGTACCGCTTAAGGACAGGCCGGAAGCCGTAACGTTCTTCGCTACACCCACGTTCTTATCAGTAAAGTTAATTCCGCCGTTGTTTATAGTGAGCACATCACCCGTAACACGGTCATCAGCAACGCTACCAGTTGTCGTGGTTAAGCCGTCATAGATTTTGTCATTCGCTGTAAACGCGGCATTCAAAGTACGCAACGTAATGTCCGCCATTAACCCCGTAGGTTGAATCAAATTGTAGTTACTCGCATCGGTACCGCTAATGCTGTAACTGGTAGCCACGACTTTATTCGTATCAACATTCTTATCAGCAAATGCTGCACTATCTAAACTCAGGTTCACGTCATCCGTTAGCAAAGCTGTAATACCAGAACCTGTCACCGTTGCAGCCACTACCCCGTCATACACCTTATCCTGTGCCACTGCACCGTTAATAATTAAATCTGCTGCACTTATGTCTGCCGTTAAGGAACCAGCGTTGCTGACAACTAAGTTATAGTTACCGGCATCCGCACCAGTCAAACTGGTACCGGCTATCGTAATCGCCTTACCTACACCGGCATTTTTATCAGCAAAGGCCGAGGTACCCAGATCGACAGTCAAGATATCTCCGACTACACGATCATCACCGACAATGGATAACACCGCATCGGTAGTCGCATCATAAATTTTATTATCTGCACCCAGGGTCACATTTACATCAATGCTATTAACGGTTAAATCACCAACACCGTCTAAGGACAGCCCACTAGACGTACCCGAAGCGAAAACTGCTTCAATTCCACTTGTATAGCTACCAGCCTCCGCAAATCCTGCAGTGCTCAGTCCCACCGAGGAATCCAATGCCAGGGTGATATCGCCCGCAGCAATACTGCCCGGAGCAGTGAGCTCAAAATCAGCAGCATTAATGGCAAACCCACCTACTTCATAGCTACCAGGCGTACCGCCAACCAGAGTGAAATCCGTTGTGCTAATGCTCTGGCCATAATCAATTGTCTGGTTATTCACTGTCACTGTGATACCGGTTAACACCGGCTGCGCGGAATAAATAAATCCGTTACCAGCTGGCAATGACATGGGAATATGATTGTTTGCATCAAACACCGTGCCGTATTCGACAAAGTCATGAGCTATAGCGTTGGTATCGGTGCCGATATCATCACGATTATTGTCCGGGCGGGTGGAGTAGACAAGGTAGCGCCCTGTATTTACCGAGAATGGTGCATTACTGCCGCTGTCATTATGAAAATCACCACTTGCCGCCAATATGATATTTCCTGAACCAGAACTAGCCGCACTGAAGCCACTACCTAATATCAAATCACCATCACCACTATTAACAAAAATATCTCCATCAACCGTACTGAAGTTTTTCGCAGAACCAAAGCCGAAACCTTGAAGGTTTAATGATCCGGTTCCCGTTAGATTGAAATCTTGTGGTGTCGTAAAGGTGAGAAGTTGACCTGCTGACGTTCCTGCCAATAAAGAAACACTGCTACCCGCATCGGGATTAATCTGTCCAGTCACAGTAATATCGCCATTAGTTGCGGAGGCATTAATCTGGTTGCCAGAGATACTACCGTCAGAACCCGCTAGACCGACCAATCCATTTCCGGCAAAGCCACCAGCATCTGCCCCGCCACCACCACCGCCACCTGCAGTTAAGTGCATTGCACCCGTTGACGTTAGTGCCGCATTGACTATTATCGACCCGCCGGCACCCCCCAGGCCACCCGTACCGCCACTGTTCCCAAAACCATAGCTGCCGGTCGGGCTTGAGGCGAAGCCGTGCGTCTCACCTAAGCCACCATCGCCACTGCCGCCACCAATACCGGCAGTTAAATGCATTGCACCCATTGAGGTTAATGCCGCATTGACTGTTATCGACCCGCCGGCTCCCCCCCGGCCACCCGTACCACCACTGGTCCCAAAACCATAGCTGCCGCTGCTGCTGTCACCCTCGCCAATGCCGCGGCCACCATTTTCACCATCGCCACCGCTGCCGGCAGTTAAGTGCATTGCAGCCGTTGAGGTTAATGCCGCATTGATTGCTATCGACCCGCCAGCACCCCCATCGCCACCCGTACCGCCACTGGTCCCAACACCATAGGAGCCGACGCCGAAGCCATTGCTGAGGCCGATGCCGCCATTTTCACCATCACCACCGCTGCCTGACTGCAGTGTGATATCTGAGGCGCTGTGCAAGGTGGCATTAATAGTGATATTGCCACCGCTCCCTCCATGGTGACCGCGTTCGCCAGACCCGCCTGAAACCGCCCCGGCTCTGCCATCTCCCGAAGTTGCGGTGAAAGTGGCTGAGTTAATCACACCATCGACAATGACATCGTCGGCCGAGCTGAAAACCAGATTGCTGTTTGCGGCATTAATGCCACCGCTACCAATTTGAATATTGCGATCACCGACATTGCCATTGTTGACGTCTTCGGTGGTGATGAGGGTTAAGTTTGAACCAACAAAGTTAAACACTGCGGCGCTGGACACTAAATTGCCTTCAATTGCGGTCAGTTCTGCAACACCAGTTCCTGTATTGAGCACAAGATTACTGATATCAAAGTCACCTTGTTTGGAGAGAAAGATACCGCCATTACCGTTACTCGCGGTGGCAGTAACAATACCACTGGCATTGGTTTGAATCGCACCAGCACCGCTACTACCAATCGCTGAGTTTAATCCACTGGCAATTAAGCCGATGTTGTCGCCAGTAATAATTTGCGAAGCCGTTAAATTTCCGCCACTGCTTAAATTCACATCACCATTACTGGCCGTGACTGTACCGGTTAAATCTAATGCACCGTCACCACTGTTAATGCTGATGTCACCATCAACTGTGCTGTAGTTATTCGCCGAACTAAAACCAAAACCTTGCAGGCTTAAATTACCTGCGCCGGTCAGGTTGATGTCTTGCAGTGGGTTCAAGGTTAAGGTATTAAATGCGGATAAGCTGACTGAGCTGCCTGCATCAGGGGCAATCACCCCATTAACGGTGACATTGTCCGCACTGCTGCTGACTTCAATTTGGCCACCGGTGATGTTGCTGGCGGCTCCCACCGTGCCGTCGATGAAGCCGAGGCCGCCGAAGCCGCCAGAGCCGCTGGTCAATGTCGCAGCGCCGGATGCGTTGAGCGCGGCATTGAGTGTGAGGGCTCCACCGCTGCCGCCGTGGCCGCCGCCGCCGTCGGAGCCGATGCCGCTGGTACCGCCGTCGCCACCGGTGCCGCCGGTGCCGCTGGTCAATGTCGCACCGTCGGGAGTGTTGAGCGCGGCATTGAGTGTGAGGGCACCACCCATGCCGCCGAAACCGCCGGTACCGCCGGTGCCGCCGGTGCCGCTAGTCAATGTCACAACGCCGGGAGCGTTGAGCGCGGCATTGAGTGTGAGGGCTCCACCCATCCCGCCGGAGCCAGCGGCGGCGCCGTCTTTGGTTGTTACGTGTATTGCGGGTACGGGGGTGCCGCCGGTGCCGCCGTCGCCGCTGGTCAATGTCGCAGCGCCGGATGCGTTGAGCGCGGCATTGAGCGTGAGGGCTCCACCGTCGCCCCCGACGATGCCGACGATGGCGGCGGGGACGGCGGGGCCGGGGCCGGTTGAGTCTGATTTGAAGGTGCTTAAGCCGCCGTCGCCGCTGGTCAATGTCGCAGCGCCGGAAACGTTGAGCGCGGCATCGAGTGTGAGGGCTCCACCATTACCGCCGCCGGCACCAATGCCGCCTCTGCCTGTGCGCAAGCTGACATCGCCTGCACCGGTAGTGGTAATGCCACTCAAGGTGTCCACGGACCCGACGGTGATATTGCCGCCGTTGGCGCCGGGGGTTTCGGTGCCAAAGCCCCCCGGGATCCCACTCCTTCCTTGTGTGGTTTCGATACTCACGTCGCCATTGTTGCTGCTCGCCGCGACAGTGACGTCGCCGGTGTTGATGACATAGATGCCGCCGCTACCGGTATTGCTCAGCGCGGCATTCGCTAACTCTGTTCTCAGGGCAGCGCCTGCACTGCCGATGCCATTTACCGCATTGGCAATCAGGGTATCGCCCTTGATCAGAGAATTGGCAAAGTCCATCTGCAAATCACCATTCAATTCCACGTTGTCCGCCGAATTAAAAGTAACTGACGCGCCTGGTGCGTTGAAGCCACCCGAACCGATGATAATATTTCTGTCATCAGGGTTCGTGTTACCGCCATCTTCGGTGGTGGTGAGGGTAAGGTTTGTGCCAGAAAAGTTGTAAGCAGCTGCGCCCGATGTAATTGTTCCATCGGCGGCAGTTAGAACCAAATTCCCTGTACCAGTATTGAAATTATCAAGGACTAAATTGCCCTGGTTTTGCAAGAAGATACCGCCGTTGCCGTTAGTAGCTGTGGCTGTGACGATACCACTGGCATTGGTTTCGATGACACTTCCGATACTGCCGATACTGGCGTTCGGAGCGCTGGCCGTGAGATCAATATTGCCGCCAGTCATTACGCCTGTACCAGTTATGCTGCCACTACTCGCAGTTATATCGATGCTACCTGCACCTGCATTCAGCGCACCTGTTGCGTTGACAGCACCACTAGCCACCGTCAGGGTATTGTTATTCGTATTGATGGTCTTGAGGGGATCGACGGTGAAATTAACAGACTGTATTGAGGAAAATGAACTGGTCGTATTAATGTCTGATTTTACAAGAACATCAAAACTATTAGTCAAATCCAGGGCCAATTGAGTGAAGTTACTCCCGGTTCCTGCTTCAAATTCAATATCTCCACCAACGCTAGTTAAATTTACACTGTTGATCTGATCGGTATTGGCAGCAGCAACATCTTTGACAAACAATTTACTGCTAGCGGAAAAATTCAGGGTGCCGTTTGGTACGACTATTCGATTTAACTCAGCGCTATCAATATTTGTTTCGCAGAAAGTGCTTTGACATGTGGTTGTACCAATACCGAAGCGTGGGCTGGACGATCGCTGAACTAAATTGAGTGTGTCCGTATCGTCGTAATTTAATGTGCCAGCAATATCGTAATCATAGGCAGTGATAGTTGATTCCAGTGTTGAACCCGATCCTTTAACAGTAAAGGTAGTGCCTGCTTCAATTTCAAAGAACCCGCCAACGCCGTTGAAGGTTGTCGCATTAAATGTGCCTGAAACAACAGAACCATCCGCATCAAGCGTAATTCCTCCACCAGCAAATAAATTCAGATTTAAGATGTCATCGGTTCCGGAGCTATCAAAAATCCTGTTATTGAAAACAATATCGCCAATGGCATTTAAGGTTAGATTTTTACCCGTGCCAATACCGTTGTAATCCAGATCAGTATTAACATTAATATCGCCGTTCTGGCTATTTGTGCCACTGTTAGTCGTCGTGACCGTGACACTGGTACCAGCAATCAATGCAGCGCTGATCAAGTTCCAGCCTAAACTCGCCGCATCGCTTGTGGTTGCAAAAGGATTAGCTGCGTTGATGTTGGTATTGCCGCCACCGGCAACAATATTCAGATCATTTCCCGTTGGGTCAATCAACCAGTCACCGGCCACACCATTTACTGCTGCCACATCAGGCGGACTACCTATTTCAAAATAGTGTCCACCGGAGATTTCAACAAAACCGCCATCACCTGACGCCGCACCACCGTGAGCAGTGATATCACCAAAGGCACGGTTAGTATGGTTTGCCCATGTTATGATACGGCCACCGTCGCCTTCCGTGATTGCATCGGCATTAATTTCTGCATCATCATCGATATACAACACGTCGGTGTTGGCCTCACCTTCTAATGCCACAGAACCTTGTTGTTCGCCGCCGAGCAATACTTCTCCACCACCGGCATCACCCGAGACATCGAGCTTCGCTTCATCAAACAAACCGACTTTCTCACCCAGCACGATCACCTGACCACCGGTCTCGCCGCTATCTTTACCGGAAGCATCTAAGGTACCCGAGATATGGACCTCACCCTGATCACCACCCGCTAGAAGTACCCGACCATTTTGATTGACCGCACCTGTGGCACGACTGATCCCGTCATGGTTAATGGCTAAGGCGTAAGGATTATTGTTTGCGGCTCTGAGTTCGATCTTGGCCGCTTCTATTAACCCGCTTTGATCGACACTACCGTCTTTATCAGTAATTCGTACCGTTAAACGGTCATCACCACTGGCTTTTAATAAGACATCATTCGCACCAGCAAGTCCGACCTGGCCGTCAGCATTAATCGTTCCACTGTTCTCGACACGCTTGGCGATGAGAAACACATCACCACCGGTGGCTTCGATGGTGCCAAGATTTTCTATCGTCTGCTCACTGTCACCGACGAAACTTAATTCGCCTCCTTGCATGAACTGATCGTTATTTACATCCAGGGTGGAAGCGATAAAACTTTGCGTGTTGATGTTGGCGTCGGCACCAACGATGATGCCGTTAGGGTTAATGAGATAGACCTGACCGTTGGCTTGTAGATCACCGAGTAGTGAAGATAAGTTACCCGTAACCACACGGTTCAATGCAGCGGAGGTATTATTAGGTTGAACAAACTTGGTGAGTTCACCATTGGCAATCGAGAAATCTTGCCAGTTGATAATGACTTTATCAGAAAGTTGATTGATATTGAGCTGACTGCCCGAGCGACTGAAGCCTGCCTGGCCGACGACAACTTGTTCACCTGTAGGGTTTGCCGTTACGCCTGTAGTGAAGCTTATTAAAAATGTCGCGAGCAAAGTCGCGCAATTAATTTCTTTTATTTTATTGCTCTTCATCCTTTCCTCGCCGAAGACAGTATTCATCCAAAATTACTATCTGAGTAAAGCTAAGATTATACTCCGTCACGCCACACCTGATGAACACTAGATAGTGTATCGTACTAACTGTCTCAGGGCCTCCAATTCAGGTAGGATTCTATTGACTCACATGTCAAATTAGGGCAAATGACTCTCCAAAACTGTGAACCATGTCACACTATATTGTAAGATGCGTTAATCGCTAATTAGCGCATCCATTTTTATTTATCGCTGTTTGAAAAATGAATTCAGAAAAACTCCAGCAGTATTGCAATGAAATTTGGGATACATCAGTCATTCAGGAACTGGTCGACTACATTCGTATCCCGAACAAATCACCGATGTTTGATCCGGACTGGCAGGCACATGGATACATGGAAGAAGCCGTGGCGCAATTTGAACGTTGGTGTCTGGCACAGAATATTAGCGACATGCAACTCGAGGTTGTACGCTTGCCGGATAGAACACCTCTACTGTTTATGGATATACCGGGTAACAGCGAAGAGACCATTTTGCTCTATGGTCATCTGGACAAACAACCTGAAATGACGGGTTGGCGTGAAGGTCTCGGTCCATGGGAACCGGTAATTGAAGGCGATAAGTTATACGGACGAGGTGGTGCAGATGATGGCTACGCAACATTTTCTTCCTTGATTGCGATCAATGCACTGAAACAACAGAACATTCCGCATGCGCGTTGTGTTGTCATCATAGAGGCCTGCGAAGAAAGTGGTAGTTTTGATTTACCCTTTTACATTGATCACTTGCGTGATCGTATCGGCAAACCAGATCTGGTGGTTTGCCTGGATTCTGGGTGCGGAAACTATGATCAACTCTGGAACACAACTTCACTGCGTGGATTGATTGGCGGCGATCTGAGTGTAGAAATACTTGACGAAGGCGTGCACTCCGGCGATGCCAGTGGCGTGGTGCCGTCCAGCTTTCGTATACTTCGACAGCTATTGGATCGCATTGAAGAAACTAATAGTGGCGTAGTCTCCGCAAACGAGTTTAATGTCAACATTCCGAAGCAACGCGTACAACAGGCGCAGATTGCCGCTGAAGTGTTACAGGATGAAGTTTATGCCAAGTTTCCCTTTGTAGATGGTGCACAACCTGCCTCAGCTGATCCGATTGAGCTTGTCTTGAATCGTACCTGGCGCCCTGCACTTGCGATAACCGGTGCCGATGGCCTGCCGGATATTGATAACGCAGGTAATGTCTTGCGACCAACTACCTCAGTAAAAATATCACTACGTTTGCCGCCAACTTGTGATGCTAAACAAGCGTCAGAGAAACTAAAAACCCTATTGGAAAGCAAACCTCCTTATGGCGCAAAAGTAAGCTTCAAACCTGACTGGGATGCTTCCGGCTGGCATGCACCACCCATGGTTGACTGGCTGGAGAAGGCAATTGATGAAGCCTCCATGTGCTACTTCGGAGAGCCGGCTGTGCATATGGGTGAAGGTGGCAGCATTCCGTTTATGGGAATGTTAGGTGAAAAATTTCCAGAAGCTCAGTTTCTTATCACGGGCGTACTCGGGCCACACTCAAATGCCCATGGGCCTAACGAGTTCTTACATATCCCAACGGCGAAGAAGTTAACCTGTTGTGTTGCAGAGATCATTGCAAAACACTATGAGACGTGTGGAAAGCAGAACTGACAGTTAGTGTATTGGGCAATAGCCTTAATCATTTTTTTCCTTTTCTGTAATCCCTGTGTACTCTTTGTTAAAAACGAGACGAAGGAATAAGCGATGAAAACAGGCGCAATCGGACTAGGTGCAATGGGCGCTGGCATGGCCAGTAATTTTCATAAGGCTGGTGTTTTACACGCCGTATGGAATCGTACTGCCAACAAGGCGGAAGATATTGCCAATCAGACAAACTGCCTGCACTGCGAATCACCAGAACAAATTGCGGCGGAATGTGATCTCATAATCATATGTGTCTCCCGTGACAATGATGTAATCGAGATGGTAGAACGTGTCGCCAGTGCTGCTAAACCCGACGCCATTGTTGTTGATACCTCTACAGTGAGTAGTGACACTGCCAAGCAAGCTGCTGCCCTATTACATGAGGTAGGTGCACATTTTCTGGATTGTCCTGTCTCCGGTGGTTCTGAAGGTGCAGTCAACGGCACCCTGGCAATGATGGTTGGTGGTGAAGAAAAGATACTGGAACTTGCACGCGGTAATCTTGATGCTATTACCAAGAGTATTGTACACATAGGCCCCAACGGTGCCGGCCAGGCATGCAAGGCCGTGAATCAAATTATTTGTGCTGGTCTTTACGAAACCGTAGCCGAGGCATTGTCCTTTGGTATCGCCGCTGGGCTTGATATGGAAAAAGTGGTCAATGTTGTTTCAGGTGGTGCTGCTGCAAACTGGGTGCTGGATAACCGCGCCAGTTTTATGCTCAATAACTCCTATCCGCCAGGCTTCAAGGTCAATCTGCATTTAAAAGATTTAAATATTTGTAAACAGATGGCAGAGGACATGGGTATCGAGAGTATGCCCATTACTGAGCAAACCATGAGTGATTACGAACAACTTATAAAGCAGGGGTTCAGTGAAGAAGATGTGTCTTCTGTATTCAGGTTAAAAAATAATTAAGAACCTGTACCGAATGCTTCACTCAAACTGTTTAATAAAAGATTGAAATTCATTTTGTAGAGAAGATAACTCTTCCTCCAACTGACTAACCCGCTGTTCAAGTTCTCCTGTAGCTGCCGTGCTTTCATTAATTGACTTTAGAACTTGTGGCGTATCTTCCACCTCGCCAGCAAATAAATGCGTATAGCGCGCTTCTTTTTGTCCGGGGTGACGTGACAACTGTTTTACATAAGGTCCGTCGCTACGTTCGGCAAGCTTCTTTAAACTCTCAGACAATGTGTGCATATCATCGAATTGATATATTCGCGCGCTGCGGGTACGGATCTCACCCAGGGTTTGTGGTCCACGTAGCAAAAGTATCGAGACAACCGCCAATTCTGCTTGTTCGAAATCAAATTCCGGTGTGCGTCTGTCACGTAGACGGTGGGAGTATTTGATCACACGACTATCGGAGCTGCTACGACTGGATATCAGCATTTGCTTTGAGAGTGAGTCGAGAGCTTCCTGCACTTCGACTTCCCTGAGTTCCATAACCGGTTCGCGATTGGATTTTTGATTACAGGCTCGTGTCAGACTATTCAGGGTCAGGGGATAAGCTTCTAGTGTAGTGCTTTCTTTCTCTATCAGGCAGGCCAGCACTCTGATTTGGATGGGGCTGAAGGTGAATTCCACTTTTTTACCGACTCCTCTTATATATGGCCTCACTTTAGCACATCTACTGAATTGCCCGGTTTAACCGCTGCATTACTAATACTGCTATGATGCGCGTCGGTTTCGGTTCCAGAATATTGACGAAAGAGTAATTTTATGCAAAATATCTGCGCCGAAAGTAACGATAGCACTGAATTTACAAGCAATTGGATGATGACTAGATAATTACAATGACTGTTGAAAATCAAAGCATAGCCGTGGACGTTAAGGCACTGGATAAGCAATTCGGATCGATACATGCGGTTCGTAATGTCTCATTTTCTGTGAGCCATGGTGAGGTACTGGGCTTCCTTGGTCCTAATGGAGCCGGTAAATCTACCACCATGAAAATGATTACTGGCTTTCTGGAACCTACTTCCGGCACCGTTATAGTTAACGGTAACGATGTCACCTCACACCCTATCGAAGTAAAGTCATCCATTGGTTATCTACCTGAGGGTGCACCTTCCTATGGTGAAATGACGGTGTTGAGCTTTTTGCGCTTTATCGCAGAAATTCGGGGTTTTGAAGGCGCTGAGGCGAAAAGGCGCATTGATGAAGTTGTGAAGAAGATTAATCTCGAAATGGTGTTGGATCAGACCATAGAGACACTTTCAAAAGGTTTTAAGCGCCGTGTGGGTATGGCGCAAACGATTATCCACGACCCTGATGTATTAATTATGGACGAACCTACTGATGGTCTCGATCCTAATCAAAAGCACGAAGTCCGCTCCCTAATTAAAGAGATGGCAGAGAAGAAGGCCATTATCATCTCCACCCATATCCTTGAAGAAGTCGACGCGATTTGCACTCGTGCCATCATTATTGCAGCTGGCAAGATTCTGTTCGACGGCACTCCGCAGGAATTACGCGCAACCTCTGATAAGGACGATATAGATGACGCCTTCCGGATTATCACCACCCAGCATTACGAACAGCAAGGCGAGGTGGCGCACTCATGAAAAACATTAGCGCAATAATGAAACGTGAGCTTTACGGTTATTTCACTACTCCGGTGGCCTATGTATTTATCGTGATCTTTCTTTTTTTGACCGGCATCTTTACTTTTTATCTGGGCGCCTTCTATGAAAGAGCACAGGCAGATCTTGATCCTTTCTTCCGTTTTCACCCCTGGTTATACCTTTTTCTGATCCCGGCCATCGCCATGCGTTTATGGTCTGAAGAACGCAAGAGCGGCACTATCGAACTGTTAATGACCCTGCCAATTTCTGTTAGCGAAGCGGTCATTGGAAAATTTTTAGCCGCCTGGCTTTTTACTGGTATTGCCCTGATATTGACCTTTCCTACCTGGATCACGGTAAATTACCTGGGTGAACCGGATAACACGGTAATTCTGGCCAGTTACCTGGGAAGCTTTCTAATGGCAGGTGGATTCCTTTCCATTGGTTCATGCATCTCTGCTATTACCAAAAACCAGGTTATTGCTTTCGTGATCAGCGTTGTAATTTGCTTCTTGTTTGTCCTAAGCGGCTTTCCACTGGTACTGGACTTCTTTCAGGGTTGGGCACCCGACACGCTGATAGATGCGATTGCTTCATTCAGTTTTCTGACGCACTTTGAGTCGATTAAGAAAGGCGTTATCGATCTACGAGATATTATTTACTTCGGTATTTTGATTACATTCTGGCTATACGCCAATGTCGTTGTTATTGATTCAAGGAAGGCGAGCTAAGATGCAAAATAAAACTCTCTACTCCAGCGGTGGCTTGATTCTTGGTGCAGCATTGTCTATTGCTATTATCATTCTGGCTAATGCCGGGCTAACCAGTCTGCGTCTGGACTTAACAGAAAGTAAATTGTTTACCCTGTCCAAAGGTACTGTCAATATTATTCAATCACTTGATGAACCTGTTAGCCTTGATTTTTACTTTTCCCGTAAGACCTTACTTGGTTATCCCGGCTTAATGAATTACGGCACGCGGGTACGCGATCTACTGGAAGAGTATGCGGCTAAATCAGGTGGTAAGATTAAATTGACTATCATTGAACCTGAACCTTTCTCTGAGGAAGAGGATCAGGCTGTGGCGAGTGGTCTGCAGGGCGTTTCAATTAATACAGCAGGTGATCGGGCCTACTTTGGTTTAGTCGGCAGCAACTCAACAGATGATGAGGACAATATTCCCTTCTTTCAGGACAGTCGGGAATCCGCGCTCGAATATGACATTACCAAACTTGTCTACAATCTGGCCCATCCGAAAAAACGAGTGATCGGAGTAATCAGTTCGCTGCCCGTGTTCGGTGAAGCGGCACAAGGTCAGCCTGCAGCTCCCTGGGCGATTGTCGGTGTTATGCAGGAGTTTTTCGAAGTTCAAAACCTTGGTGTATCTCCCAACGAACTTGATGATGTTGATGTGTTGATGGTTATACACCCCAAAGCTCTAAAGGACGAAACCCTGTTCGCTATTGATCAGTTTATGCTTGCTGGTGGTAATGCCCTGTTTTTTGTTGACCCTCTGGCAGAAACCGACCGAAGCCAGCCTGATCCACAAAACCCAATGGCTATTCCAGATCTTGATTCGGACCTGAAAGTTTTTCTCGATGGTTGGGGTATCGAAATTTTGGAAAGCAAACTTGCTGCAGATATTACGTCTGCCATGCGCGTTCAAACACGTAGCCCTCGTGGCCCACAGGAAACACTTTACCTGCCATGGTTACGTCTGGGTGAAGACAGCCTGAATAGTGAAGACTTTACTACAAATGAATTGAAAGTTATTCATATGGGTACGGCTGGTATCATCGAGCAAAAAGAAGAAAGTAAGCTTGAAATGTCTCGACTTATTCAGACTTCAAAAGATTCCATGAAACTGGAACGTGATTTAATCCTGTTTCAACAAGATCCGAATATCATTCTTGAAAACTTTGCTTCAGAAGACAAGCAACAAACACTAGCGGTTCGCTTGAGTGGACATGTCAATAGCGCTTACCCGAACGGCAATCCGGCTGCAGAACAAGACACCGACTCTGAAGCGATTAAAGAAGGCGACATTAACGTCATACTTGTCGCCGACTCAGATATATTAAGTGATATTTTCTGGGTGCGTTCAGAGAGCTTCTTCGGTGTCACTATCCCTCAGCCTATTGCTAATAATGGCGACTTT
>WLWI01001208.1_pt1 | contig 22605 bp, 16 predicted proteins | sample 6701501 | NCBI WGS metagenome assembly WLWI01 (sample SAMN12718690, study PRJNA515312) | sponge metagenome | isolation source: marine sponge | host: Mycale hentscheli | place: New Zealand: South Island, Marlborough, Capsize Point | collected 2014-11-01 | reverse complement strand
GGGGTCGGGGAGAGGACGGGGGGGGGGGGGGGGGGGGGGGAGAGGGGGGCGGGGACGGGCGGGGGGGGCAAGGAGAGGAAAAAAGAAGAAGAAAGAACAGTAACAAGTACACAAGGACCTAAACAGTACAACAATAAGCATGATTTAACCTGTTAAATACACCTGAAGAATTCTACCTGCTCGTGCTCAGTAAAGTTAGGTGTAAAAATACACTTATATTTCTAACCATCAGTTCACTTGTAATCTCACCATGAAGACACCAGATCCAAGCTTCACTTCTTTGAAGAATCCTGGAGCAGCTGTGCTAGCCATGATGGCTTCCCAGCATTCCACATCACACCTCTGCTGGTGATGGCTACCTCCTCCTCCTCCTCTGCCAACAGTGCTACTGCTGTTATTACAGGGCCGGTGCTGGTAATTACAGAACAGGTAAGGGACGACCAAGGACTGGTTGGCCACTGTGGACACGAAGCAGAGCCTGGGAACTGCGGGGTGACTGGAGGTCATGTACAGAGGCTGATTCACAGACTGGAATTGCCTACATTCATACAAGCACACGTGCATCATTTCATACTGTACATAGAAAAGAGAAATTCATCACCAGAAATGGACTCAGTGCGAAAAGGAAGAAGTGTATAGATACTAATAGGGTGGGAATTATGATTTTAGGTAAATAAAAAGAAAACTTAAAATGATTCACATTTCACACACATCGTTGTGAAGGTCATACATAGTTCATTTATCATATTACACATTGAATCTTGAACATTCTCAGCCACACTTTGTATCATGCCCGCACTGCTAGGGTTATGAGCGTGCTCGCATTGATCGGCATTCATTCTATCCCACACTGGATCTTGAAGCTATTCCGCCAAACTTCCAAACATAATCTGTTGCAACACATGCGCACACACACACACACACATACACACCTCACATAGTTCTGCAGCAACTTCGAGTCATAGAAGGCGTGGTTTAAGAAGAGGTGAGACACACCCTTCAAGTTATTCATCTTGAAGACCTCGTGGCTCAGAGAGAGATACACCTTTATGGCTTCTTGGGCAGACAGCTTCTCCAGACAGAGCAGAGACGCCAGCAAGGAGCCTGTGCTGGTGCCACACACAAAGTCAAACATGGCGTGCACTGGCTCACCACACGCCTCCTCCAAGTGCTTCAGAATCGTCAAGGGTACCAGTCCTCTGGCAAAAAAATGATGAAAAATAATAAACAATGAGCGAACACTTAATGACTCACGAGGTGACATAGTGCACACCCTACATTCTACTGACTGACGACTTGCTATAACCATAACACAAGACAGCACTATTTGGTTTGTGTTTATCTTACTAAAGAAGGCTTCTCTGAATCTAAACATTTTAACAAATAAAAAAAACTAATTACTACTACATAAATAACATAATGCTCACTAAATCTACTTCATCTGGATGGACAAGCTTGAACCCTATCCATTTTGAAGCAAAGTAGCCACCCTCATGGGGACATGCAACAATGTCAGGACTAATTATAATGAAGGAGAGAAATAACCTACAAGAGAGTACACGCCCACACTGAGTAGCTTCTTAGTGCCACCTTGTACCACATGAATACCTCGACCGTTACACATTGTATGCTGCACTCAATGACATACACTCAGTAGCTTGTCAGAAGACAGGCTACAGCTCTCGACTCAGCAACCAGTACATTCAACACTACCATGTGCATTGCGGCTCTACCTACCTACCTACTCCCATTATTAATAAAGAGAAGTAGTCTATGAAATCACAATGTCACTCAACCACAACAGATTTAAAAAAAAAACACGAAAAGTTCCCACAATTTTAAATAATACTAGGAAAAAACACCACAATTATACACAAGACCACTACAACAACAACAACTTAACAACATAACTCACACAAAATATCAACTTAACAATCATAATTTTGACATTATTGAGCAAAGCGAACAAGATATTCTCACATCTAAAGTATGGAAATCGTCTTGTGTGGGTATGTGTGTGTGAGTGTATGTGTGAGTGTATGTGTGAGTGTGTGTGTGCAATGCTATATTGGGACCTGTTCCGCTTATACTTCAATATTCTAGGGGCACAAGTTTATTATACTATCATTTTCATCTCTCACTCTAACTCCACTGTGCCATCAGAAAGATTGCATACATCAGTTATTGTTGAAGTATGTCAGCTGAATTCTCGTCGATCATCACTGCACCATTGGGCACACCACTAATTGTAAAACCCAATTGGTATTTATCACCTTAAACGAGTGGCTATGCTTGACCATCCTTACCTAGTGCCCCCTCCGTCTATGGACAGTATCCTCAGCCCTCTGCCTGCGTAAGCTGGTGGCTTTCCAAGGAGGGAGAGACACACTCTGGCCAAACTCTCCACTTCATTGTGGCCACATTTCTCCAGTTCTATTAATCGAACAACTAGTAGGGGCTCCTCCCAGGCCTCAGTAGCAGATGCTGGATAGTTCACCAGTAGAGCCTGGCTCAGTTGGTTCAGATAGTTGCACTGGGAATCGTGGGCTGGTTTAGAGCTGTTTATTATCGATGAAAAGACTTGCTTCAGACCTGGTTCAGTCACAACCAACTGCTGTTGGGTACAGAAGAGTCGTGTTCTGGCTGAGAAAGCTTGGAGAAACCGAGCACTGCAGCACCTAATCATCTCTGGCTATGGCACTCCAGTACAATCTGAAGCCCCGGAAGATAGAAAAAAGAGCAGCCACCTCGCCTCGTCGACTTTCATAGCGATTGGTCCACGCTCCGCCCCAATCGAAGATGCCTTACTTTATGGTGGGCTCTTATAAGACTCCTCTGGAATTTTTGTTGCACTGGTAACGAGACAACAACTAACTATAACTGGCAATGGGTGGTAAGAAGTATAGTGAGTGAAGTGAAGCAATTATTATTATTGTCTATTGGCAGACGATGAACCTCCTCCACTTGAGGACATGACAAAGGATTTAGAAAGAATGGGGAGGATTTCTAGTCGGTATGCATCTCCTCAACAGAATGATACGAACTCCAACAGTGTCTCAAGCTCTACCAGGGGAGCTGTTTTAAGCAAGACTTCGGATATTAATAAGCCAGTTAAAAAGAAATCAGCTCAAGAAAGCAAAGGGTTTTGTGGATTTCAGAAAGGATTTCTCTCTGGGTCTTCTAAAAACCCACGAAATACTACTAAGTCCTCAAGTAGTTCATCTGAGGCTATCAAGGAATCACATAAAGCCTCACAACATGTGGATGATATTATACGGCCTAAAAATACTAGTGGCAAGTCAGGACTGGAGCTTCCTGAGGTCCAAGATGCAATGAGAGAGACGTATCCGGCCTTAGCAACGGACAGTAAGCACAACCTAACTAGCTAGTGGTCAATAGTAGTAGTAGTAGTAGTAGTAATAGTGATATTTATAACAATAATAATGCCAGTAGTAAATTGAATCATGAACGCTTAAGATGCACAAGTAGAGTTATGCCAGCTCAGCTGACTTGCATAAAAATGTAGTCATCGAATAATAGCATACCTATAACATGAGAGTTCCAGGGGTTAGTGTTGTATTGTATCATTCTCATTATTCAAAAACTTTACATTGCTCATTGATAAGTATCATCATTGTCGTTCCCTCATTTTGTAATCATTTTTTCTAATCACACAATTAGAGAGCAAAAAGTAAAATTTATTAAAAAATTGATGAGGGTAACTACGACTTTAGTGTCGGAGATTGACTACTTCACATTTTCTTTACTTGTGTTGTCAAAAAAATTTAATTTTTGGAACAGTTGGCTGGAGCAAACAAAAATTGACGCAGCTGCATACAGAGACATGAAAGTACTTTATTAGGTACAAACATCAGAAACTGCACAGTCATAATGCACCAGCTAAACTTTCAGAAGAGAATCAGACACTGAATGAGTTATTCCTAGCAATCGTATGTCAGTTCTTACATTAAAAACAAACAAACAAACAAACAACAACCAGCTATCTGGTTTTATTTTTAAGCTATGGCATACACGACAGTACTCAACTGCTGCTGAAGTATACTGTGTGTGTGTGTGTGTGTGTGTGTGTGTTTATTTAACTGAAATGTGGTAACTTACTAACACAATATGCTGTCATTATTTGTTGCTTTCTCTTACTAATATTTTTTTTCTTCTTTCAAAGTTGAGTTTAGTGGCTACCTCAGGTAATTTATATTTACTCTCAAGATAAAAACTGTAGTTTAAATTTGTGTTATTATTCGTTGCTTAAAAATGAATATTGCGTATTTTTAGAATGGCTGACGGAGGACCTACTGAAGAAGGTACAAGAAGATCCTATTTTAGCTAAAGGTTTTACCGACCCCAGCATGATGCAGTATTTGAGCTTATTGCAGACAAACCCCAAGGAAGCATTTGCAGCAGCTCAAGGAAATCCAGGAGTAAGCAGAAGCAAAATATTTAATTCCTATTTAGTAGCTTGTCACGTGATAAATTATTAATTCTACATCATTTTTTAGCTTCAAAAATTTATGCAAGCATTTTGCTCCATTATGGGAACTCACTTAACTTCCCTTGATGACGATGAAGCTTCACTTGGGAAAGCTACACCAGAACCTGCCATCATTTCTGAAGATGAGGCAAAGGTAAAGAAGTTATTAAGCAAGCCTGAAGTAAAAGCTGCTCTGGAGGATCCACTAGTAATGAAGCTGTGTCACCTTTTAAAAACTGACCCACATGCTGCTCAAAGGTAAGTTATTACTATTTTTATTGCTTCTAAATTATTGGAAATTTTGTTGCTGCTAAGACTATGGATAATTTTGCAATTCCCAGGTAAACTCTTAAATATCAAAACTAAGCACCGTATTGTGACAAGCTGTGCAATTACAAGTTCATAGCCTATAGCTATACCCAATTTTTTTTTTGCAAACAATAGTGAGCTCCTATTCGATTTTGAGTCTGGTGAGCATGTTGAGGTTTTGTGCAAGCTAGACTTGACATTTTTGTTGCCTTGTAATATTTACTTGCTTGCTTTGTTTGCTCATCAATCAAGATGTCTTTGTCATTATTATTATTATTGTCACAATACGAGTTAACCTTAGTTTCAATATTCATATGTCTATATATGTAACGAAGTTATTTTATGACACCAAAATGACTAATTCACTAATGTTTTTTCTATAGATTACTTTCGGAAAACAAAAGTGTAGACTTTTCTTCAAAAATTGAAATTTTACTACAGAATGAATTGCTGTCACTTCAATAACTTATTTTCAACAAAACTAGGACTTGTGTGTGCGACTAACAATGTATCACATGAATTGTGTGTGCATGGTTTTTAATATAAATTAATTATAAATATTTGTTCAGCATATGAAAATAATATTCTGTCTATTTATCACCTATACACGTAGTTATTTCTTCATCTGCTTTCCTTTCGGCTGTTGTTTCTTTGTGGGTTTACTCTTAGCAGGGGGATTCCGAGAAGGGGTAGGAGGCACTAACTGTTCTGACATTCCAGCTCCGGGTATATCATCGTACAAACTCTCTTCTTCTGGCAAGCTGACGACTGACATCGGTCGAGAGTCAGGGGAGGTGGGGGAGGTGGGTTTGGATGGCATTGAAGAAACTGATAGAGACTTTTGCAATGGAGTGATGGGCAATGGGATGCTGGTTTTCTTCTTGGGAATTGGACCAGAAGGCAAGGCTGGTGCAGATTGTCTCTTCTTTTTGTCGTTCCTGCTCTCTGGAACTGGAGGGAGCTTCATATCTCTCTTGGATTTGCGATAATTTTCCAAGAAGTCTGAGCTCTCCGTGTCTTCATATAGACCAGAGTCTTCTACTGGAACAGGAGATGATGAAGCAGGAGGTGAAGTGCCAGGTGGGGAACTAGCTACATCGTCATATGTATCTTCAGCGATGGGGTTCATGAAAACCTCAGTGATCCCTGCATCCATAGCCGTGTACATCTCACCAGGTTCACTGGGTGGTCCAGGTGGTGGTGGCTTCTCCGCTTTTTGGGGGATGGGGGGCTTTTCCGAGGGCTGCTCAGAGATGGTTGCTTCTCGAGGTGGAACAGCAATTGGAGGTTTCAGAGTTGGTTTGGGTGGAATCACAGGAACAACTGGTATATCTCTAGTTGGAATGCTAGGAGGCCCCATTTCCATGTCGGTGTAAACGTCCTGGCTGGCCGACATTTCTTCTATCACAGGATATGCTTGGGGTGCTTCCATCTCTGTATATAAGTCCTGACTCCCGGAAATAAGTTGGTTCTTTTCTGGTAAGGATGCCTCCTTCTTTATTTTACTGTACGGGTAACTTTTCTCTTCAGTTTGGATGGAGTCTTGATTTTCTGTGAGAGATTGTCTCTTTACCGGAGCTGAAGACATCTTGATGTAAGGGCTTCCAGCTGCAGGGTTTTCAAGTACTACAGATGCTCTCTTAGATTGCTCAGATGCATCCATGTCCATGTACAAGTCTTGGCTGGCAGAAACCGGCTGGTTCTTCTCAGGCAAGGAAGATTCTCTAGCCAGCAATGTCTTTTTCTCATCATCCATGGTGCTCTCCTGTACTTCTTGTGTTTCAACCTCAACATATACATCTTGACTGGCTGAGATGGGCTGATTTTTTTCCGGCAGCGAGACTTCTTCTCCCTTGGTCTTTACAAACTCTGCCTTTTTCTTGCGAAGAGTCCAATCTTTATTATCTATATCATCTTCTACTTCATCATCATAGAGTGGGTTTTGTACATGCTTGTCGGTTTCTATTGATCGCAGAGGAATATCCCTTGATGGTCCACTATTTATATCTTGAACTTGTGTTCTCTGACTATACCTAACTGTATCAATGTTGCTGCTGCTGTCTGTGTGGGTGAAAGAAGATGGCAACTTAAAACTGCTGAATTTTCGGCCCCCAGTCTTAAGAAACCAGACTACGAGCATCACTAGGAGGACAATAATGACCACCAGGACAATGATGATTACTACGACTATACCTATGGTTCCATCCCCAGCTATAAATGGCCCCTGTTCATTAATGCAGTTCTTACTGGAGTTCACGCACCCAATAGTGCAAGATGGGTCGCACTCCTCACAGAGTCTGGTCAAGCTGTTGGCATAGTGTGTGTCTGAGCACTCTCTGACGCAGTCACTGTTGTAGCTCAAGCTACAGGTGTCACAATCTTGGGGATTAGGCCCACTGCAGCTTGAGTTTGAAAGACACAATTCACTGCAGGGCTGGCATTCATTGCTTTGGTCTGGGTAGTATGAAGGACCACAGTCTGCCACACACTTAGTGCCATTGGGATACTTGAATGACAGCCAATTGCACTTCCCACAAGAGAAAGGGGTGGCATCTGAGCACTCATCGCGGCAGTTTGGGTCACATGAAATACAATGCCTGGCATCTTCAAAGTACAGTTCAGGACAGGAGCTTGTGCATTCTGTATTGGAGAAACCACTAGCTAAAGTGGCTGAAATGAAAGTGGTGAAATCTCTGCAACTATTGCAGTCACGCTCAGTGGGACCAGTGCAGCCTCCTGAACACTGGTCATCACAAGGCCTGCACTCTTTAGTCTCATTAACGTAGTACCTGTCAGCTGGGCATGCTGCTGTGCAGTTCTGAGTAATTACGTCAAGAAAGAAGCGGCAACCAGTGCACTCCGTTGAAGCAGGGCCATCACAGCCAAGATTAGGATCACAAAGATCAGAGCAGTCCAGACAGAATGTGAGGTTCAGTTCCGTGTTAATCTGTTCAAATTGATTTGAGGCACATCGGTCGACACACACATTATCTAGAGTGGACAATCCAGGACAACTGCTGACGCATACCATGCCAGTATTCGAAGCATTGGTCAAGATAGCAAAGTTGGTACAGGAAGTACAATCGAAACTAGATGGACCAATGCAGCTGGCACATTCCCGATCACAAGCAGTACAATTGTCTACCATGCCAAAGGTATTGTTAGGACATTCCCTTTCATATCGCCATTCTGCCATACTTAGGGCTCCAGTATCTGCTTCCAGTACCACCATTCCCTGTATTTCCATCCCTCCTCCATTTTCGCCAGTCACGATCATTACAAACGTGTTAGTAGAGGACACCACTCTAGCAGGGATGCCACTGACAGTGGCTGTAGTAATCCGTGATCCCCCTCCCAACAAGTTAGTCCCAGTGATGTTCACTGCAGTAATGCTGAAGCCAGAAGGGGGGTAGAGCTCAGTGATGTTGCTCTGGTTCAGGAAATCCCACGTGTACTCCAAGTAGAGCTCACTGTTAAAATTGGACACTAGGGTGACACTCTCTGTGGTGACTTCATAACCAAACTCTGGTTGGCCCACACGTGCTCTGATAATTGTGTTGCTTACTGTTGAAATGTCAAAGAGTTCAATATCATCCATAAGAAGGCTGTTCAAGCTGGATCCTCCGCTGAGCAGATTCTGGCCCCTGATAATAATACGAGTACCAAACTGACCACTTGGCGGACTAATGGAATCTATGGTTCCTTGAGGCACGTTGGTCCACCCGTCGATTCTTGTAACATAAGAGTTGGTGTTACTGATCAGTATAATGTTTCCTGTAGTGCCACTGACAGTAGATGGTAGCCCGGCTCTAACGAAAACTCTGGAAGATGATTGGTTGATTATGGAAGCAACAACGCCATCAAGTGTCACGTTTAGGAGCATTGAGCCACCCCCATATAAGTTCTCTCCTGTGATGAGACTGATGGTGTTATTTCTCCCACGGTCTGGTGCAACAGAAAGGATGACTCCTTCTTGCAGGTACCTAAAGGGCTGTGAGCTAATACTGGTGGTGTTGAACACAGACTGGATCACCACTGGTCCTGCAATGGATTCCAGATTAGAGGGTCTTCCTGCTTCTACAATGATGGAGGATTCTTCAATTGCTATTATCGCTGCTTCTGTACCAGCCAGGAATACCCTGGCTATCCCTTCTCCATTGTGGAATCCAGTTCCCGTAACATTTACTATAGTGCCATTTTGACCATCAGCCGGCTCAATTGACATGAATCGTGCTGGCTGGAGATAAGTAAATTGGATTTCTCTGGGAGACTCTATGACTGCCCCAGTATCTGACACAATCATCACACTGCCTGGTGAGAGTGACCCTGTACCAGCCTGTGCTCTGACTTGGATGAAGCTGTCAAAGTTGCTTATGATTTCTGTGGCCATAATTGAGTTTAAGAGGACAGCTTCTGCCCTTGTTCCTCCTCCAAAGAGCCCACTCCCAGTGATGGAGACCACTGTCCCCAGTTCGCCAGAGCTTGGAGTGACAAATGTCACTTGACCTTCATCCACATATGCCCATGAGTTCTGAATGGTAACCACTGCACCTGTGTCCATGGTGTATCTGATGTCTGATTGGCTAGTGCGAGTGGGGGAAGGACCAGCTTCAAAGTTAATCAATGTGGAATTAGAATCTAAAACTGTGGCAGCAATTCCTGCCACAGTGAACAATGTAATAATACTTCCACCAGCAAGCAAGTTTTCACCCCTCAAAGAGACTTGGGTTCCTCTTATACCACTGGAAGGACTGACTTCAAGGATGTTCACTCTAAGGTAAGTGAATGTGAGTGAACTGGGAGAAGTATAAGTTGCGCCATCTTCTGCTATTATGACGATTGGGCCTACCACATTCTGGATGGAATTAATCTGCTCGTCTGAAATTCGCACTTGAAGAAAAGTATTTGTTTGTGAGACTATGTCAGTGTTCATCCCCGAGAGATATACCTCTGAAACTCTTAAAGTAGCACTGTCGGCTTGGAACATGTTGCCAGTAATATTTACCAGAGTGCCAAAGTAGCCAGATGATGGAGACACTTGTGCAATAGAAACAGGTTGCTGGTAGGTCCAGGAATCGAATATGGTGATTGTAATGCCACTAAACAAAAACAGTGTAATGTTGCCTAAACTTCCAGCTATTGCACTTTGAGAGGGTCCGGCATAAACAGTCAAAAGGGTGTTGTTAACTCCAACAATTTCAGCATTCACACCATTGAGTTCGACTCTTCCAATGGGTGGGTAAGGGACAATAGTATCAAGGTCTATGTTAACCTCTGTTCCATTTTGCCCGGAAATTGGTGAAACAGAGGTGCTGGTCAATATAGGAAAGTAGTTCCATACACTTCTTACCACGCTAAGTATGAATTCAGAGGTTTCCATGATGACAGGACCAGAGACTCCTGTACTGGGTGGCCTGCCTGCCCTAACTACAATCATATCTTCATTTATTGACACAACAGTGGCACTCACTCCTGCTAGAGTGATTCTTATTATGTCAGATGCATTAGGAAGGTTTTCTCCAGTGATTTCAACAAGAGATCCTTCACTGCCAGCTACTGGGTTAATAGAAGAGAGTGTTGCTCGAATTTGGTTGTAATAGAAAGTCACATTTGTGTCAAACACTGTTCTCCCTGTGGCACTAATGACCTGTATGGGGAGTTCCTCTTCTGGAGAGTCGCTACCTTCGTACAGCCCAGCTCTAAATGTTGCCGTGGTATCATCAACAATACTGACATCAAATCCAACAGTCTGTCCTGCGATGATTCTATATGGCGCCTCCTCTGGTATAAACAAGTTCTCTCCAAATAGCTCCACCTCAGTGCCAGGAAAACCAAGCTGGGGGGATACTGAAGTGATCCTTCCAGGTTCTGTATAATTCCATGCTCCAGGAAGTTCCAGAAATGTGCCAGATGCAGATTCAATTCTGACAGTGTTACCCACACTTGGAGTGGACAAGCCAGCAATAACAATGATCTCATTTGGGTCGGAGCTAACAATTCTAGTCATAATCGAGCCTAACAAGACAGTAAACGGTGATGGGAAAGAATCCGGACTCCCAAACAAATTTAACCCTGCTATCCTTACAACTGTGCCATTGTTGCCTTGAGATGGTGAAACAGAGTCTATCACAGAAGGGTAGTATGTGAAGGTCACATTGTCCTCTGAGCTGTCCAACATTACCCCTGTGTTAGTGACAAGCTGGATAAAACCAGTCATTTCCACTCTGCTGAATGGCACGTTACCAGCCACACACAGGACTGAAGTGTCAGTAGGAGTGGACACGATTGTACCGACCACTCCTGCCAAACGACACTCTACAATACTCATGGCAGACCCCAGCAAGGAAATTCCGGTGATGCTTATAGTAGCTCCTTGTTGGCTGACTTCTGGGGACACGTCGAGTATTGCCCCAAGGTCCAAGTATCTCCACCTTCCAACTCCAGTTAGTGTTGCTCCAGTATCAGATACAATCACTATATCTCCTATACCAGCAGTATCAGATTGAGCCACTATCATGATTGTGGTGTCCGAAGACATTATGACATCAGCTGGAATGCCTTTCAGCAAAACCTGAAGTGCATTTGTCCCACCCTGGAGCAAGTTTGTCCCTTGAATTGAAATCCTGGTTCCAACTGTTCCCGTTGCTGGTGTAACATTGGTAATAATACCCGGAGTGATATATTCAAAACCTTCTATGTAGCGTATGGTAGCTCCGGTACTCAGGGTGATCACTACATCTTGGAGAGAGCCAGATGGTATGGTTGAGAGTCCAGCTTGTACAGTTACAATAGTGCTGGAAGGTCTTCCAATCACTGTGGCCGGTACTCCTGCCAGAGTCACAGTTGATACTTCTAGAGTACCTTGAAGCAATCTAGTTCCTTCTATAGTGACTGTAGTTCCATTTTGGCCACGCGAAGGAGATGCAGATGTGATTCTTCCTGGAACAGTGAGAGTAAAGGCATTCAGTCTTCTCAATATCGCTCCAGTATCAGCAGTCATTACTATATCTCCTGTGAGCGGGAAAATCAAGCTGGAATCAATCTGCGGCAACTGAATAACAGCTGATGTGTTACTGAATGAAGTCACAGCAGCTTGCTGCCCAACTACTTCAACTGATGACAGCGCTCTACTACCTCCAAGGAAGTTTTCTCCTCTCAAAGTGATTCTAGTGCCCATCTGTCCCTCTTCAGGCTCTATATCACAAATAAGCCCTCCAGAGATGTATGTGAAAGCCCCTCTCAATCTTGCCACCAACCCATTCAGACCCTCGACAGCTACATCTGCTGTGTAGGCACCATGTGACCGAGCCCTTGGAACTCTTACCATGACGGTTCGTTGGCTGACATCCACAGCAACAATGCTCGCTGGTTGGTCGTCCACTGTGACTCTCAAGTTAAGGTTGGTATCAAACTGCGACGCATTGGGAAGGAGCACGTGCACCAATGTACCCTCCCTGCCTAGGTTAGCATTCGGAAGGGCAAGTACAAAGTTCATGAAGGAAAAAAATATGCCATTGACAAAAGATCCGTCGGTGGCCGTGATGACAATCTCAGCCCTGCTTGGATTAGAAGAAGGAGCTGGTCCCAGTATGACTGATATCTCCGCATTGGAAGCTGTCACTATCCGTGAGACCGAAATACCTCCCACCGTGATGCTCACGAGCTGGACGTTGCTTGGAAGCAAGCCAGAACCACTCAAAGAGACGCCCGTTCCTTCAGCGCCTGAAAGGGGAGATACTATGGACACTCCAGGCTCGTCGTAGGTAAAGTTGCTTGATGAGGTAATTACAGCACCTGTATCAGTGGTAAGCACCACTGGTCCATTGCTTGCCCCACTGCTGAAGTCTGCCTCCACCACAATATTTGTTGCATTGGCAAACTCCACCCTTCTGACAGTAACCCCTGCAAGCTGAATCCGAGAGAAGCTGCTGCCAAAGCCAAGTAGGTTAGTGCCAGTGATAGACACTCTAGTACCTCCCCTGCCACGCGAGGGAGAGAACGTACTGATTGAACCACTTTCTCTGTGGGTGTATGTACCCCCAATAACTATACTTCCTGTATCAGACTCTAAGAAAATCTGTCCTGGATAAAAGTTGTCCATTCGGTCCCTTAAGTTACCTGGGATTAACGTTATAGAAGTATCCGAGACGCTACTAGCAGTGGCAGGTACTCCATCTACGAAAGCTTCTGCTATATCAGTTCCTCCACCAAGGAGATTCATTCCAGTTATTAGAATCCTTGTTCCTACTTGGCCTTCAAGTGGAGAATTTATTGTAATCTCTCCAGGTACCAGGAAAGTCCAAATTGGTGCAGTTGATCTTACAATGGCAAAAGTATCTGAAATAATTGTTATGGTAACTGCCTCTGTGTTGATGTTGTTGTTGGCTTGAACTCTGACCTCAATTGAAGAGTCATTGAGTGTTGAGTAGTTTATTATTGCTGGAACATTACCGAAGAGAACTGAAGATATGTTTTGGCCATACCCCAGAAGGTTTTCACCTGTGATAGTTACTGAAGACAAACACAACACAACAAAATTATTCATTAGAAATATGAATAGCAAACATGACCCCAGCTTCTACCCATTTAAAGATTCTTCTATACAGTAATCATGGGCTTTGCCTAATGCTTTAACTATATTCATAAAACCAATGTGACACTTTTCTCACAAATCAAGAGGAAGTAGTTAGTGCTGTAAATGAAACACACTTATTAAGGGTTGCACTGGAATGGTGCTTGAAAATATGGTATGAATATCTAAAGATTAAAATGCAAATAAATTGTGATATGGACAATATCATTAACCCTTTACCAGCACATTCTGTGTTTACTATATAGTTTTTCAATTTTTTAAAAAATAAAGTTTTTAAAACCATTTCCCCCCCAAATCTATGTGATATAAAAATAATTGGAATGACAGCAAGCAGTATGATTTTTGTATAGCGTCTAAGCATGCTCTTAGTATGACCATGCTTTACCCACATTTGTTTTATGGTGACAAAAGCTCAAACATAGCATATAGAAATAAATCTAAGTGTGAAAGCTGCATTTGTTGTCACCTGCTATTACCAATATTACCAATTGCATCAGTGCTCTTGTGTGGTTTCTAATAACTAGATATTTAAACTGAAATTTTGCCAAAGTACATGTAGTCACCAGAAACTTGCTGATGTTAATATTTTGCACACAAATAGATGCATGTATTTATCTCATAAATGCCACACCTTCTGTTATATTGATTTTTTCTATGAGAGAGTATTACTTCCTTGCCAGTACACAATTATATCACAACTTACCAAACGTCCCATTTTGACCTTGATTTGGGAAGGTCTCTGTCACTTCACCAGGTTCTCGATATTCAAATGCTTGCGGAGATGACCTAATGCTAGCTCCAGTATCAGAATATAGTATCATCTCAACTGAGCGAAAAGTTTGGAGTAAGGGTGCATTAATTAGAACCAGGCTATTGCTTGCTCCATCTAAAATTGTGGCATTCACACCTCCCACTGTGACGTGAGTGAGGCCCGTGCCGTATGCCAAGAGGTTAGTTCCACTGATTGTTATACGAGTTCCAACTTGTCCGAATATGGGGTACGTATTATTAATCATGCCGCTCACCTCCAGCTGCCACCCGGTTGCTGTGGACACGTTGAAGAAATCGGAACTGGTGCCATACGGGTTTCTGACTAATATTAGAACCCCTCCTTCCACTCCATAATACTGCGGTGGTGCTTCAGTAGCTCCCGTGGTAGCATTTATGATAACGGGACGAGATATTGGTGGTTCTCCTGCTTGCAAAATCACTTCTGTACTGCTAGAGCGAATGACGGACGCTGCTACACCAGAAAGAAGAGCTGAAACTGTGCCTGAGGTGGTGCCTGAGAGTAGCCCGAGTCCTCTGATGGTGACGATAGTGCCTACCTGTCCTCTGGTTGGTGAGATGCTATCAACATTAGCGATAGTAAAGGAATTGACCGATTCTACAAAAGCTCCAGTATCAGATGTAACATTAATGATTCCCTGTGTGGTTGAAGAAGAGAGACCAACTTGTACCTGAATGCATTCTGGTTCCAAAATATTAAAAGGAGGCGGGTTTGCAGTGCCTCCAGACAACACCGGAAAAGAAGTAGACTGTAGCTGGACTTGAGAAACTGAGCTCCCTCCTCCCAGAATGTCTGTCCCACAAATAAAAATCTCCCGTCCTTCTTGAGCTGCTGCTGGGATTATCGTTGTAGCCACACCATCTTGGAGCTGGGTCCATACATTCTCGGCATAAGTGTAGGGTCCATCATAAAACCTGTTCTCAAACATCTGAGTACTGTTTATTCTAATGGATTCATTTCCAATGGGTAGACCAGTTCTGGCTCTGACTCTTATTTGTGAGTCTGAAGTAGCAATAATTTCAGCAACATTTGAGCCAATGCGAACTGATGACACATCCACATTTACATCCAGCCCCTTCAGACGGGTACCATCAATGGTCACTCTAGTACCTCTCTGACCAGAACTTGGCATCACACTTCCTATCACTCCTGGAGCCACCAACCGGTAAGATAAGAATACAGGTAACCGAAAGATTTGATATTCTGTCATAAATGTAATCTCAATGACTCCATTGTGGCTCTGAAAGTTTGGGACACGCCCAGCGTATTTGAGGGAGGTACCACTGGTGTTGAGATTTTCTAACAGTATTCCGCTCACTGTCACTGTGAAGTTGGTGCTGTTGTCACCGCATTCTCCAGGAAGGCAACTACCCTGAGTCATGAAGATTACAGTTCCTGGCTGGGCCATTAGTGTGCTTTGTGAAGGATAATCTACAGAAACTTTACAAAGATAGAAGACACTTAGATCAATACATTTCTTTAGTTTTTTTTTTTACTTAAAATACCATAGGATAAAAAAAAAAGCCTACTAAGAATTAAGTTATGAATTTTTAGACATATTGTCATTTGTAGTAAAGAACAATAACTAATAAGTGAAAAATTCAGGAAATTTGACCACAGTCAGTGTTTATACTGTTCTCTAGCTTTGACACTTTTGCCAAAATTCCTGGTTTTTGCAGATCCTGTCACAAATATGTATAAATTTATTATTGGGACGTTCAAGATGGGTCAATGCTCTTTTTTTTATTTTTAACTCATTCGAAAATGCAAGCCTAATAATCACAGGTTTAATATACCCTGCCATTCAAATATAATCCTTGTATTCTATTGCTTTATACTGAATGAAATCACCAAGCTGAAAACCAATGGTGACATTAAGGGTTTATTATAGACAAGATAATACAAACTAATCTGTAATAAAATCTTAGATGCGATACCTAACATCTTTGTACCTCTTTGAAATAATAGAACGGGCAAGTCTATCTCCGAACAGTTCACCTCTACTGGCGCGACTACAACACGCGCATCCGTTCTCCCAGCTACTGTGTCAGAAAACGTCGTGCCTATGTGGAACGAAATGGAGCTGTCGTTCCTGGAGAGGTACGACACCCCTCTGAAGAGTCCCTGTTCGCTCACCACTGTAACCACACTATCTGTCAGGAACTGCCCAGTGATGGTGTACACGGTGCTCCCGAGAGAGTCTCGCCCGATAGTACCCGACGGTGGGAATAGTTGCGATACTACAGGCTGCTGGAGGCATTCTCCAGAGCTTCGCTGAGCAGCAGCGGACAATAAAAGGGTTACTACGAGGCATATAAAAGTCCCCATTCTCGGCTTGTAAAAAGAAATACTATACCTGAGGTCACACACCCCTCTTTCTGCGCACTGAGCGCGAAAAATAAAGTACGCAAGTGAAAAAAGGGCGGGGTTGAAACGGAATTCAACCGTGCGCACGCGCACTATTTGCTAAATTGTAATGTAGCCACACCTACTTAACATTTTTGTGGGTAATTGTGAGCCGCAACCACTAGATTACCCCCTAAGGTCGCGGTGGCGAAGTGGTAATTCTACGGGTCTCTCTATTCTGGTGTGGTGATGGCGACTACTAAGGTGGCCGCTAGTGTGGATTTGCAGCGCAAAGAAAGTAAGTGCGTTTGTCAAAGTTTTAGCTTAGGGTATAATATTATTCATTGGTAGACCATCAGATTCATGAATGCCAGTTTTTTTTTTAATTTTTAAACTACTTCTTAGCTATGATACATATTATTACTACTTTATCACAGAGAGAAAAGTTACCAGTCGACTTGTCACTGGAAAACTGACTACAATAAAAGCAGCTCCAGCAAGAACGGCTCCAGCAAGAACAGCTCCAGCAGCGACCACTTCTAGGCTAAAGAAGACCAAGGATGAAGACAAAAAGCAGTTGGAAGAGAAAAAAGTGAAGGAAGAAGATAGTTTGGCCAACAAGCATGAAGAAAGCCAAAAAACCCTGGATGAGAAAAAGAAACAGGGATCAATCAAGAAGCCAATTGTTAAGGACAGAGCACCATCAGCCAGAGTGAGTAAGACAGGTTCCAAAATTGCTGCAGGAAGCAGCAAGACGATTGATATGACTGACTCTCCTAAAGTGCCGTCATCATCAAGCAGCAGAGCAGCACCAAGTACACCAGGTGCCAAGAAAGCTCCATCATCAGCGACTTCTAAAACTATTTCTTCTAACAGTGCTGTGGGAGGGCCACCTAAAGCATCTAAACCGCCATCATCCAAGGGCCCTATCTCCAGTGGTGGGCCTGCGTCGATGAAATCATCCACTATCAGCAGTGCGGCTGCTAGGCCCAAGGCTACAGTGGCTCAGTCCTCAAAAGCATCATCCTCAACTTCCAAGTCAACTGCAAAATCTCCAGCCTCAGCAGCACGCTCCCGTCCTCTGTCTTCCCGAACACCGGTAGCATCATCCAAGACTCCTGCCTCTTCATCAAGTACCACCGTGGTCATCGATACCACCGTGGTCATCGTTACCGCTTCACCTCCTGCTCAAGATGAGGCTACTATCTCAACTGTTCCAAAAAATGAAACAACTCCAAAGAATGAACCAACTCCAAAGCAAGTAAGACCCCAGTCTTCAAAGGCAGGTGTGTCCTCTACCAGCGCCAAATCATCCACGAAGTCCACGCCCTCTAGGCCTAAAGTAACACCCAGCTTCGGAGCAAGTAGTGGTGGAAAGACTGTGAGGCCATCTCCAATCAAGCCCGCTCCACGCAGCAGCACTGCAGCTACGGTGACTATACCCACCAAGTCACCATCGAGCTCGGCTTCTTCACGGACTACATCAGCTGTGTCTAAACTGAACGCTGCCACTAAAGTAGCACCGAAGAAGCCCGTAAGCTCTTCCAAATCTCCTGCTCATGTTTTGAAGCCCAGTGCTGCTGCAGCTACGCCAACAGTAACAGCGGCCGCTAAGGGTGGCAGTCGGAAGCCACTGGGGATTGGAAGTGGATTGAAAACAGTCTCAAAAACTCCTTCCACAGTTAAACCTTTTTCTGTCAAGATTGGGGGATCTCGGCCTGCCAGCAGCTCTAAGAAGCCAGTGAGCAAGGCAGTTGGGAAAAAACAAGAGCCACCCAAGAAAGCAAAGATTCAAGCTTCAAAGACGGAAGGAAAACAGGTTGAAGCGCCAACAGTGGAGGTCGAAGTAGACACCTTCGTTCGACCTTCTGAGCGACAGGACAACGTGCCTAATGCGAAGGAAGAAGTGTCTACTTTGACCAAGGAAAGGACACCTCCGCTTATGGGGGGCATCACAGGTTTATCAACTGAGCAACCGGTCACTCTTGCCCCCGACACAGCCCAGAGAGTCGGGCAAATCATTTCATCGCAAACTTCTCTGAGTAAAGAGCTACAGTCTAAATTACCTAGGGTTGGAGAAATTCTTGAAGGAGAGAGAGAGTCTTCAGCTGATTCTTCGCCTCGTCCCGAAGATGGTGCGAGAACTGGGACTGAGCCGGAAGTTCACTCCAAGGAGGAGGAGGAGGAGGAGGAGAAAGAGAAGAATGAGGAGAGCACCACACAAGTGGAGGTCCTATTGGCTGAGGGCCAGACTCCAGAGGTAAAGACAAAGCAGGAAGATGATGACTTTCAACGTCTGCAAGAGGAGGAAAGAGAAAGAGAAGAACGGAGAAAAGTAAGTCTTATTTATTTTGAGGATTCATTTAGCTCTCTTTAGCGATTATCATAAATTCCTGGTGGAGGATATTATACATAGTGCCCAAATCTTGCATATTTAATTACAGTTGGATAAACGCACATAATGTGTGTCACTGTTTACACTCTTTGAGCTTCTCACTCACTACCTTCTCTTTCATACGTCTGTGTTGATTTGAACCCTTCAACTGTCTTATGATTGTAATATCTTCTTTTACTCAAAGCCAAGAATGGTAATCTTCTTTGTAGTGAAGCCATTGCCATAAAAGAGATTAGCTGTGTGCTACTAGTTGTAAGAATATTGGGTAGTTGGTAGAACTGCGTGTGTAATAATGAGTTGTAAACTGCAGTTCCTATGCTAATTAGTGACGTTACATCAAGCTTAGTAGCACTGATAATAATTGAGTAGATTGATAGTTTAATCTCTTATTATACACTCTGTCCTCTACTTGGATGAGTCAGTGTATGGCTTCCAGGGCAGACATTTTCCCTCCCTGGTACATGTCCAACCTTTTAGCCAGTCTGTTAGGTTATTATTGAAGAGCCACTTTAATTAGCTTGTCTAGTGTCGTTATTTTGGAATAGATCTTAGAAAGACACTGAAGATATGTTAGGAATATGAAGGACGAGGAGAAGGTGTTACACATTTGGTAGTGTTGGTAGAGACGTGCGAGTGTTTTATGATGTGTTTATTCAGACTGATGCTGTGTTGGTGCTTGCATTTGGGAGATCGGACATTAGTGTGTGTGTGCATGCGTGTATGCATGCGTGTGTGTACATCTGGCTGAAATCCATTGGATGAAAATAAACCAGTGGTTTCCAATAATGTGAGGTTTGTCGTACCGTGTGGCAGTCAATAACGAGGTTGTGATGGTCATCTGCTGTTTACAAACAGATTTTTGTTACCTTTATTTTTATAGGGTGGGTATTATTTTCTTGAATGCACACAGAGGATCATGTGGCCTACTGGGAATTGTTGATGGTTGTTTTGTTGTTAGTGAGGGATTGGGAGAGGAGAGGAGAGGAAGAGAATAGGAGGAGTGAGAAGGAAAGAAGGATGAAGACTCTGTGGGAAACTATTTTTCCCCCCAGCTTCTCTGTAGTGTCACTAATTTTAAGCACCTCCTTGCATTCCATGCAACTGGTGCAAATTTTCATGAAGGGAACTGTATTTGTAGCCATGTTTGTATTGAATGTATGGAATCTTGTGCTGGACAGAGGAGCAATAAATAAATACTACATTGAAGAGCTTGAGGCTGGCCCGCACTGTTCAGTGGGGAAGATGTGTAGAGTACGGGAAAGTTTGGGAATCATTTGCTCTTCGTGTGGTAATGAAAGTGTCAAAAAATGTTCATGGACTTGTGAATTGATAGAACCTTGCCTTGTTGGCTGTGGCACTGTGTGTGTATGTGTGTGTGTGTGTGTGTATGTGTGTGTGTATGTGTGTGATCATGCTGATTAATATTCTTGTCTGTGAAGTAAACAAAATAGTGGTAAAAAGTCACTCACAGTACAATAGTTCAATTGTAAATTAAACATGGGATTGAAGCGAAATACAAAATGTTCTCTTCATAAATGCACACAATTGTGGATATAAAAATATATATAATACACACACATATGTAATATATGTGTAATTATTTTTGGATATATGACATTTATGGGCTATCACTGGCATACCTTCACATAACTAGTGTCATAAAGGTCGTCCCAAGAATTCAAATACTGCAAAGACATGACAATGCAATGGTGCTAGGTATATCACACTTTCTCCGGGACTTTTATCATTACATACGTACATGCATGTGCACCACCCTGGAGTATGGTTCTGAGCCGAGACTCCTCCCCCCCTCTCCCTCTCCCTCCCTGCATTACTTGTGTTTTAACAGCAGTAGAGCCTAGTCACAGTAGCTCGGAGCCATTGGTCGAACCGTGCGAGTCAGGTTTGTCTTCCTTTGGGTTCACACGCACACAGGGTACAGCGTGGTCCATTATGGAATACGTGTGGCTTCGCACGGAATGTGCCTCTGTTGGCAGGACGCCCGTGTGCAGTTGGTCAGGTAGAATGCACCAGTAATTGGAGTTGCATGTATGAAACAAATACTTTAATAAGTTCCTATTTTGTGGGCTTCTGACTCGGTGAGACCCCGTTGTAAGTTTCCGCCCACTCTGCTACGCTGGGAGCCTTGCCGCGGCATAGGTGTGGTTTATGTATTAATAATGTGGCAGCAGTGCTGGTTGTTGCATGCAGGGCTGGAGGCTTTGTGGCCCGTGCCAATGTTTGGCATGATGAGTTGTTGTGTGGTGGATGTGGAGGGTTGCCATGTACACACAAAGAGAGTCACGCCTCTCTTTGTGGAATGCTCTATGTCAACTATGGCCCGTGGGCTTGCATCACGCAAGAGAGTTCACTTTTGTGGTCTAGTGTGGTTAAGATTAAAATATTTCTATAAGTGTACTGAGGAAACCGTGAATGAAAGGGGCAAAGGAAAAGAAAGCAGTCTATATGCACTGTACAATAAAACCTCCAAATTGAGAAAGATTTGGGATTAGGTTTTGTGTTTGCTTTAGGAGGTGAGCAATATGGAAAAGACAAGCAGAACGCTTGCTCAACAGAGGTGATTATGTCAGTGGGTTCCACTGTACATCCTAAATCTAAACAATCAAAACAACAAAAACAAGTAGTGAATGCTCATTGGATATGAATAACAATGTGTTTGTGTGTGCGTGTGTGATGAATTACAAAGTGAATACGGAAGTTTCCAGTGATTGTTAGTCTCATTTGTCTGCGGTATTTTGTCCTGGCCATTAGCTACAGCGACAGTGAAGAAGGAGTCCCAGTTGTAGCTATCGTTCAGGTACAAGGAGCTACATCGTATACAGCCAGGAAGTTAGAAACATGAGAGTTGCTGCCTGCTCAAATCTTATTTTTGGTATCCCAGATATAGTTAGGTTGGGAGGGATTGCGGTCTAGCTCGTGTGGTCTTGGTTGGCACTAGATTATTGTTGTGTCTGGATTGGGATTATGAGGCTGTGAGTCGTTAGAAAGTGAGGGATAATTAGACGTAATTGTGTTGACCACGCCTTTTTGCAGGATGTAATTATATGTCAGGCTTATAGACGCATACCTACACGTGTGCGTGCAGGCATATCGTGCTCGTTTTGAAAGCTAAAGTCAGAAAACAACAACAACATGTAATCTAATCATTACACGATGTTAAGAAAATAACAAACTGCAGTCTAATGAAAACTAAGTTAAGCAAACAACAACAACAACAACAACAACAACAACAGCTATATGCAATGTGTTATCATTCTGGTTGAATGTTGACTTCATTGAGCATGAATGTAAGAATGTTTAGTCAACCATTGCTATCTCTGAGTCAGGGACAAGGTCTCAGGAAGAAGCAGTGAACTGGCCTCTCTTGAGATTCTGGTTGTAATCTTACATTGTTCATGTTGATTTTGTCGTGGATAACAGTTTTAGTGGATGATGCTAATTGGATTCAGTTTCATGTCGACTCTAACGGTTGACGTATAAATCGCATAACATGCACACACATGCACGCGCACACACGCATGCACACACACGCATGCACACACACACACGGATATTTGCTTATTAAACGATTAATTGAATCAAGTCTTGTGGTAGAGTTTGTGTGAGCTGTCTTCTCTGTGAGGTGAGTAACTGGCAAGTGTAACAGAGACACACAGACCTGC
>WLWI01001204.1_pt1 | contig 22669 bp, 16 predicted proteins | sample 6701501 | NCBI WGS metagenome assembly WLWI01 (sample SAMN12718690, study PRJNA515312) | sponge metagenome | isolation source: marine sponge | host: Mycale hentscheli | place: New Zealand: South Island, Marlborough, Capsize Point | collected 2014-11-01 | reverse complement strand
TGTGCCGTTTCGATATAGGTAACTTTCTCGGCTTCACTCAGTCCCATGGGCGATTCTCCTGGTTGGGGGAACCCAAGATAACCCAACCGCCCCTATGGAACGACTTTTTTATTGGAAACGCCTAAGGTGGTGCCCGCCGGCAATAGCGCCCGGCGCTGGTCGACCAGTGCTTTCACCCGGTCGGAGATCTCAATGATATTTTCGCCGCTGCGTTTGGTCACCGACAGCGAGACGCAGGCGCGTTGGTTGAGGCGGGCATAACTGGCGCGCTCCTCGAAACCGTAGCGCACGCTGGCCACGTCGCGGATATAAACCGGGCGGGCGGCCTCGCTCCTGACCAGCAGCGTACCGATATCTTCGACTTTTTCCAACTCGCCCGGCACCCGCACCGAATAATTAAAGGGGCCCAGTTCCATGCTGCCGCCCGGCAGCGAGATATTCTCGCGCTGTATCGCCTCGACCACGTCCTGGATTGATAGTTCGTAGGCGGCCAGGCGGTCGGGGTCGACGTCGACCTGGACTTCGCGTTCGAGGCCGCCGGCCAGATCGACCTTGAGGACGCCGGGGATGGTCTCGATATCGTCGGCCAGGTCCTCGCCGATCTCCTTGAGGCGTACCAGACCGTAATCGCCGGCCAGATTGACCAACATAATCGGGATATTGGAGAAATTGATTTCCAGGACAATGGGGTCCTCGGCTTCGAGGGGCAATTCCCCCTTGGCCAGGTCAACGCGGTCTTTTACCCGTTGCAATGCTTTATCAATATCGATATCGGGGTTGAATTCCACCGTGATCGAAGAGCCGCCTTCCACCGAGGAGGAGCGGATCTCTTTGACGTCCTCCAGCCCCTGCAACTCTTTTTCAATGGGCCGGGTGATCAGGTTTTCCATATCCTGGGGCGGGGCGCCTACATAGACCGTATTGACAACGATAACGGGGATGGTGATATCGGGCGAGGCCTCGGTGGGCAGGGTCCAGTACGAGTAGGCCCCGAAGATCACGCAGATGAGGATTACCGTGAAGACGGTGATTTTGCGTCGCACGGCAAAATGGGTCAGCCTCATGGTGCGCCGTCCTCCATGATCCGCACCCGGTCGCCGTCTATTAGGTCGCGGCCCCCGGTGACGACGATGCGCTCGTCCCACTGCAGGCCCGTTTCGACTATCACCCGGTCGCCTTCGCCCGGTCCCAACAAGACGGGCCGCCGTTGTGCCTGGTCCTCGACCACGGCAAAGACCACGGCGCCGGCGTCGCGTTCCTGGACGGCCTGGCGCGGCACGACCACGACGTCGCGGTAGCTGCGGCGCACCGCCCGCATGCGGCCGATCATCCCGGCGCGGATGCGTTGGTTGGAGTTGTCGAGGTGGATTTCCAGCCCGAATACGCGGCGGCTGGGATCGGCGGCGGGGGCCAACCGGTCGACAGCGGCGGTGTGTACTTCTTCGGGGTAGGCATTAAAACCAATTTCCACCGACGTGCCCTGGGCAAAGTCAGCGATCTGGTTTTCGGGTACCCATCCCACCACTTTGACGCGCTGGGTCTGCACCAATTGGAAGGCGGCGGCGCCTGCTTGTACTTGCTGGCCTTTTTCAATTAGACGGGCGGCGATGCGGCCGGAGAAAGGGGCGCGCAGGACGGCGTTTTGTAGCCGTTTAGCCAAAGTCGCCTGGCTAGCTTGGGCGCGCTTTAATTGATAGGCGGCGTTTTTCAGCTCGCTCTCTGCAAGAGAGCCCTCACCGTGGAGCTGCACGGCGCGCTGGTAGTTGTATTGCTGCAGGTCGAGATCGGCCCGGGTTTCGATGGCCGCCGCCTGCAGCAAATCGGCGTCGAGCCGGGCCAGGACCTGGCCAGCGGCAACCGGGTCGTTGAGGTCAACGGCGATTTCCTCGATGGTGCCCCCCTCCTGAAAGGCGAGGCCCACTTGGCGCCAGGGCATGGCCGTGACCGGCAGGAAAGCGTATTGGACCAGGGTGTCGGGCCGCAGGCTATAGACGCCGACATTGGCGCTGCGCTCGGGGCGTTGGGGTAGGTCCTCCTCGGCGGCCTGGCAACCGGCCAACAGACTTCCCAGCATCAGGGCTAACCCCAGGGCGGGCCGGCCTTGGAAAAATCTCATTCGTCACTCCTTTGTGCCACCTTATCGTTGCTTTGCGGACTGTCCTGGCCGACGGCCTGTTCTAGCCTGACCAGGGCGGCGGCGCGGTCGCGGCGGGCACGCGACAATTGCGTCTGAGCCTGGGTCAGCACCAGTTGGGCGTCGAGGACTTCGAGCTGAGTGCCCACCCCTTGCCCCAGGGCTCGGCTGGCCAGCCGCAGACCTTCTTCGGCCTGTTGCACAACGGCCTGGTGCGCCGCTAATCGCGCCGCGCTTTCGGACAAGGCGAGCCAAGCCTGGTGCACCTGTAATTCGACCTGGCGACTGAGTCGCTCGACGGCCAATTCGGCGCGGTGCTGGTCCTGGCGGTTCTGGGCGACCCGGGAACGGGTGCGGAAACCGTCGAAAAGCGGTACAGTCAGCGACAGCCCGGTGATCCAGTTGCGGCGGCTGTCGTCCTTCCAGAAGGCGGCGCGGTCGCTCTGGACCTGCATGCGCCCATCGATAAATAGATCAATGGAGAAGCCGTTCTCGGCCCCGGCAATGCGTCCGGCCTGGCGCTGCAATTCGATATGCGCCCGGGCCCGCAGCAGATCGGGTCGTTGTTGCAGGGCCAAATTGATCAGTGCTTCCAAGTGCCCCATGGCCAGCGCGGTGGTATCGCGGAAGGCCCCTTGCAACTGAACGGGGCGTTGCAGGTCGAGGCCCACCGCGTCTTTAAAAACCATGGCCGCCAGGGCGCGGTTGTTGGCCGCCGCCAGTGAATCGGGCAGCGCCTGGCTCACCTGTACTTGGGCGCGCAGCAAATCGTAGTCGGTGGCCCGTCCGCCCCGGTGCAGACTGGCGACCAAGCGCTGGTTGGCCCGGGCGCGGTGCAGGGCCTGGTCGCTGATGCGGATCAGGTCGCGGGCCAACAGTAAATCGCAAAAGGCCAGGGCCACGACGCTTTCTACCTGTTGCTGTTGGGCCCGCCATTGCTGGCGCACTGTCTCAGCGAAGACCTTTGCCCCCGCTAAAGTGGCACCGACTTTGCCGCTGGAGTAGAGCGGTTGTCTCAAGGTCAGGCTGCCGGTGGCGTCGTAGGGGGTGCCAATCTCAAATTCTTGCAGGCCGTCGGGGGTGTCGAAGACAAAGGTGGGCAGCTGCCAGTTGCGGGCGTAGTTGAGGGCCAGGTCGACCTGTGGCAGGGCATCGGCCAGGGCCTCGCCAATCTGGTGCTGGGCCTTTTGCTGCTCGTTCCGGGCTGCCTGCAAGTCTTCGTTGTGCTCTAAGGCCAGGGCCAGACTTTGCTCCAGGGTCAGTAACAGGGGGGCTTGTTGCTGGCCGTAGGCGGGGGGCAAAAGGGTACATAGGAATGTCGCAATTGCCAGCCACTTGTTCCCCACCTGGCGCACGGTTAGCCTCGCTCGCCCAGGATACGGGCCTCGTATGCCTCTACTTCGGGCAACCAGGCGCTGGCCGGCGGCACACTGTCGCGCTGGCACAGCATATCCCATACGGCGCCGAAGGGCATCAGCTTGAATTCTTCCATCAGCCCCAGGCGCTGGGCGTTTTTGCCCTCCTTCTCATAGTCTTTGAGGATGGCGGTGGGATCGAGCAGGGAGTAGAGGATGGCCTTGCGGGTGGCGCGGGTGCCAATGACGTAGGCGGCGACGCGGTTGATACTGGCGTCGAAGAAATCCAGGGCGACGAAAACCCGGTCCCAAGCATTGCCGCGGGCCACTTCCAGAAAGACGGCGCGGGTATTGTCGTCGAAGAGCACGACATGGTCGCTGTCCCAGCGGATGGGGCGCGAGGTGTGCAGCAGCAGGCGGGGATGGAAGGCCAGGTGCGCCGAGATTTTGTCGTGGATGGTCTCGGTGGGGTGGTAGTGGCCCATATCCATGCACAACACAACTTGGCGCGCGAGGGCGTAATTGCTGTAGAATTCGGCCGAGCCGACGACGTATTCTTCGCTGGCCAGGCCGAATAATTTGCTCTCCACCGCGTCGACGCAGAGTTCGGTGTCAATGCCGTGGCGCTGGTGCAGAAGCTCGTCGTACGATTCGACCAGGCGTTGGCGGGGGGCAAAGCGGTCGGCGGTCAGGTCTTTGCTGCCGTCGGGGATCCAGTGGTTGAGGATGCAGGGCGAGCCCTGGGCCCGGGCCATATCCTCGGCAATGCGGCGGCAGGCGACGGCGTGGCGGACCCAGAAGTCGCGGATTTCTTTATCGGCGTGCGACAGGGTATAGCCGTCGTCGCCTTTGGGGTGGGCGAAGTAGGTGGTATTGAAGTCGAGGCCAATACCCTGGTTTTTGGCCCAGTCGATCCAGCGGGCAAAATGGGTCGTTTCTAGCCGGTCGCGGTCGGCGGGCTTATCGCCCATTTCGGCGTACGAGGCGTGCAGGTTGACCCGTTGGATTCCGGGCAATAGCGCCATTACCTGGGCCAGATCGGCGCGAATTTCGTCGCCGCTGCGGGCCTTGCCCGGGTAGTTGCCGGTGGCCATAATGCCGGATCCGGCTATTTCCAGGCCGGCGCTTTCCAGGCCTTCGACGTCGTCGGTCTGCCAGCAATGCAGGGAAATGGGTACGGATAGGGCTTTGGCGATGGCGGCTTCGGTATCGACACCGAAGTCGGCGTAGCGGGCACGGGCGTGGGTGTATTGCTGGTCTATCTGCTCGGCGGAAAGTTGGGGTATGGTCGTCATTGGGGCTCCTTAAGCTTCAAATATATTGTTGATCATATTGGGTTATTTTCGCAAGGTGCGGATGGGGCGGTGGTGGAACTGCTTGGGACGGGTTTGGGGGGTCGGCCTCTGGCGGGCAGTGAGGCCCGCTTGCGGCCTTCCCCTCCCCGCCCGGCTGCGCCGCCCGCCCGGCCTCCAGCTGTCCCGCCGCCCATCCCCCACTGCCCGCCGCCGGCCGACCCCCCAAACCCTCTGGTAGCGCTCCATGGAAAGGGGTATAAGTACTTTTTGCCACAACTAGTGTCAGCTTTTCGGCAGAGGGGAATCAGGACGGAACAGAGACAGGCTAAAAATAAAAAAAGTCAATTAGGTGCGCCCTGCCAATGGGTCTGTATATAGCGTGCTACACCGTCTTCTTCGTTGCTGTCTATAATACCGCTGGCCTCTTCTTTGAGGGCGGGGATGGCGTTGGCCACGGCATAGGCTTCGTCGGCCAGGCGGAACATGTCGAGATCGTTGACCTGATCGCCAAAGACGACCAGGCGGCTGTCTTCCAGACCTTGCAGGCGCTGCAGGCTGCGGATGCCCTGGTCCTTGGTGGCGCGGATGTCGTGGATGGTCAGCCAATGCCAGCCGGGTGAATACTGGTTTTCGTAACAGTGGGTCTGGATCTGGTCGGTGTAGCGCTGGTTGATTTGGCTGTCCAAGGCCGCCAGTTCGGGTGCCAAGCCGATAACGGTGAGACAGACCACCTGGTCATTGAGGCCGGTCTGCAAATCGGCCAGGTAGCGCAGGCGCTCGTCGTGGTGGGTCTGGCGGTCGCCGATATACCAGGCCATGCCGTCGTTGGTTATGTCGCGGTAGTAGAGGCGATCGGCCGTGCCGTCGTAGGCCGAAATGCAGGGAATATGTCCGCTGGCGGTTATTTGTTGCCACAAATCGGGCAACAGTCCGGGCTGTATATTGTGGACCAAGTGGTGCCGACCGCTGGCCAGGTCAGTGACGAAGGCGCCGTTGAATTCGACCACCGGCAGACTCAGGTTCAAAGCCGCCAGCATGTGGCGCATGGTGTAGACGCTGCGGGCGCTGGCGGCGGTGAACAGTAGGCCCTGTTCTAGCAGTGAATTAAGTGTTTCAGTGCTGTACTCTGATAACGAGGTATCGTTACGCAGCAGAGTACCGTCCAGGTCGGTGACGTATAGGGTCGATGCGGCCATTAAAAGGCCACCGGGCGTTGCGGCTGACCGCTTTTGATCGCCTCCAAGCCAGCGACGCACAGCGCCACGGTGCGGGCGCCGTGGCGGGCCGGGATGGGGTTGTCGATGCGGCCCTCTAATAGGTCGAGGAAATCGGTGACCGAGCCGGCCCAGCCGTGGCCGCTTTCGGCGGCGCTGATTGGGGGCTCGGGCAATTCGATGGTCTCCTGGTCGCGGCGGTGCAGGTTGCCCTGCCACAGCGAGCCGTCGGTGCCGTAGGCGGCCAGGAAACCGCCGCCCATGCCGTGGCCCGAGCAACCGCTGGTGACGTAGACTTTGCCCAACACGCCATTGGCAAAGCGCAGCACCAGGATATAGCAGTCGGGGTCGGGGAATTGGGGGATGCTCTTTTTGCTGGCGTAGCCGAAGACTTCGTCGACGGGTTGGCCCACGCTCCACAGCATCAGGTCTATGGGGTGGCAGCCGCCGCCCAGGAGGATATTCTGCGGAAACTGGCCGTCGATGCGCCAGGGCGTGTGGTTGCGCCCGGCGGGGTCGTAGTGGTGCCACATATCGTGGATATAGTCGCCCTGGACAAAGAATACTTCGCCGATATCGCCCTGCTGGGCGGCCAGGGCCATAGCGCGCCAGGGGTGCAGATAGCGCATGGTGTGGTCGGCCATGACGTGCAGGCCGGTGCCCTCTTGGGCCGCGACAATGCGCTGGGCGTCCTCGACGGTAGTGGCCAGGGGTTTTTCCACCAGCACGTGACAGCCGCGCTCGAGGGCTGCCAGGGCCTGCTCGGCGTGCAGGTGGTCGGGGCCGGCCACCACCACGGCGTCGGGCTGGACCTGGTCGAGCAATTCCACGTACTCGGCACTGGTCTGGGCCTGGGGGTAGAGTTGGGCGCCGGCCTGCAAATTTTCGGAACGGGGATCGCACAGGCCGACAATAGCGGCGCGGTCGTGACGGACGGCGCAACGGGCCACGGCCTGGCCGGCGCTGCCGCTGCCGCTGAGAAGCAATTTGGTAGGGGGCATGGAATTCCTAGATGAAAGGGCTGGGGCGTGTGGGAGCAATAGTATCGACGGGTTTAGGGGGTGTCAAGCTGTAGGCTGAAAGCGGCCTGGCTTCCTAAGGGCCGTCTGTTTCCTTGTCCTTATTGGCCCCCCCAAGTAAAAATCTGGGTCTATTAATGTAGAGACCGTTTTCCGTTCACTGGTTCGGAGGCCAATGGCCGATTTAAACGAAATTATAGAGCGCAGTAAAGACGGCGACCAGGCCGCTTTTGGACTGCTGGTCGACCGCTTCCAGGATATGGCCGTGGCCTATGCCTATGCTGTCCTGGGCGATTTTCAACTGGCCGAGGATGCGGCCCAGGAGGCGTTTCTCGATGTCCAACGCACTATCGAGCAGTTGCGCGAGCCCAAGGCATTTTCGGGCTGGCTGCGGCGGATTGTCTTTAAACAGTGCGACCGCATCACCCGGACCCTCAAGCAGACGCTTGTGCCGCTGGACTCGGTCCTGGAACAGGCCGCTAAAACACCCGATCCGTATGAGGTGGTAGTCATGGGCGAGACCAACCATATCATCCAACAGGCATTGGCCCAATTACCGGAGCAAACCCGGGACGTCGTGATAATGCACTATATGTCCGAATACACCCAGGGCGAAATTGCCGCCTATCTAGACGTGTCAGTACGGACGGTCAAACGGCGGCTCAGTCAGGGGCGGGCCCTGCTGCAGGAGAAATTTCTGACCGAGCTTGGCGATGAATTGCGGCGCCACAGACCCTCGCGCAACCAACAACTGAAGGAGCAAGTGATGCAGAGCATTGCCGGCGACAAAGATCGACATAGCGAGCCGATGTACCGCATTATGGAAAGCGACCCCAACGGCACCATCCAACGCGAATGGCGCGCCGGTCGCGTTGAGCACAGCCATACGGATTGGGCCGTCTCGCGGATAGGCACAGCGGCTGGGCAACTGATAGCCGCCTACGGGATCTTTGATATTTCAATGCGCATTGGCGCGGCGACCGTGCGGGTGGGCGGCAATAACTGGAATACCATCCATCCGGAGTACGAAGACCAGGCGGACGAAATCTTCCGCCGTCTGGCGGCCGATTCGTTTGCCGCCATGCGCGCCCAAGGCTACGATATGGCGGCCAATTTCGAGTCTGCGGATTGGGCCGGCCAGCGCCATAGCTTTGGCTGGCATGAATATGTATGGACAGTAGCTACGGCCGATTTGCCTGCGCAGGAGCCCGGTTTGCAGTTGAGTCAATGCCCCTCCGATTACCGCAAGGATCTGGGTGATCTTTATAATCGATACGCCAGCGGGTTGACGGGTACGGCGGTCAGGCCAACGTTTTTGCGCAATAAACACCCGGATAATTTTACGACCTGGTACTGGACCGACGGTCAGGGCGCGCCCAGTGGCTATATCTCGGGCAACCAGGGCGCCTGGTTGACGCTCGATCTGGCCTTGGCTGCAGACCTGGGGCGGCTGCAACTTTCTGGGCGCTTGCGGACGGCCATTGAGGACAACGGCTTTGGGCCGGTAAGCGATCAGACCCTGTGCATTCCCGTCGACGACAACCAGTGGTGGATTATCGACCCGGCAGGTGACGGCGATTGGCGGGTCGAAAGAGGTGGCAAAGCCCGGATGGTCGTCTGGGTAAACGGTGACGGCGTGCACTTGCGGCCGCGGTTGGAGCCCGAATTCCGGGTCGATGAGGCGGCGGGCGAGCCCGGCCAGGTGCTGCAGGTGCTGGGCAAGCTGGCCCGGGAGAGCGGGCACGGCAAAGTAGTATTCGACCGACTGCATTACCAAAGTCCTCTGGCTCGGCATTTGCGCGCCATGGGCACAGCTCGAATTTCGCTACAGACGCCCAATTACTACCTCCGTATTCTCAATTTGCAAGCCGTCTTTGAAAAGCTGGCGCCGGAATTGTCCCGACGGCTGGACAGTTCGCTGTTGGCCGACTGGCGCGGCGACTTGCTTATTGGCGATGGCGAAGAGGAGATTATGCTGGCCATCGATCGGACCAAAGTGGAAGTCGTGGCGGCGGGCCAGACCAAACACGCCATTACCGGCGGCGCCGAAATGGTCCAGCTTATCGTCGGCACCGATACGCCGGAAGAAGTGGTGGCAACCAACGATATCGCGCTGCAGGGGGATGCCCAGCACTTAGTAGGGGTGCTGTTTCCCATCCAGTACCCGCAGATGGAAAACCAGGCGATGTAGGCCAGGTCGCCAACCGATCGCCAAGATTGTGGTATGGGTTGACACTGTTTCGCCTGCTGGCGTACTCTCTGTTTATGGCCGCGCCGCCCGAATGGGCGACGCGGCCGGACTGATGCGGTAACAGCACCGTTTCGGGCTGCAGCGCGAATGCGCGACCTCCGCACCGGGAGCGGGTGAACTTCGAATGAGGTTCACCCGTTTTTGTCTGCCTACTGTTGTCTCTTGACATTGTTTTGTCTCTTGGGCTACTCTCTTTAGCACGGCTGCGCCACCTGAACGGGGAACGCAGTCTACGGCGCGGCGGGTTCGTGAACACGGGCCCGCCCTGATGAATGTCAGGGCGGCCGCGCCGGGATAGCGGGCAGGGGCTCCGAATGGGGCGCCCACCCGCTTTTTTTATTTCTTAGTGCTAGGCGGGCGGAACCGTCAAATTCCTTGACAGGGATGTATAGGCCCCTTTAGTTGGGACTCAGGCCCGTTTGGAGGGAGCCCCCGAGTCCGCGGGAAGGTCCGAGACCGCCTCCTTTGTTCGACTTGCTCGCAGCGCTAATACGCACTCTTTCTGCCTGACGAACGCGGACCCCAGGCCCTGCGAAGGAGTGTTTTTATGCCCACGTCCTCTTCCCTGCCGTCCCAGCCCGACTTGCAGCAATTGCGCCGCCAGGCCAAGGATTTGCTCAGAGCGCACCAGGCCGCCGATACGGCTGCCGCCCAGCTTCTGCGGCACGCCTTTACCGAGATGGCCGACTGGTCCGACGCCGAGATTTTCCAAACCAAATTCGCCCTCAAAGACGCCCAGCGGGCCGTTGCCCGCCAATACGGTTTTGACGAGTGGGCCGACCTCAAACAGCACGTCGATTCGCTGCAAAAATCGGACGCGTCGGCTGCTATCGGAGGAAATTCCGCCGAAGTCGAAGCCATACGCCGCGCCGTCGAAGCCGGCGATGCCGAGACCGTGACCGTCCTCTTGGAGAAAAATCCCGGCTTGGTCCACGTCCGGCTCGAGAGCGATGTCGCCGAGGGCGATACGTTGTTGATAAGGGCCGTGCCCAACCAGCGGCCGCCGACGCCGGATCAACTGCAGGTGGCACAGCAATTGATCGCGGCCGGCGCCGATATCGACGCCACCGGCGGCTCCGGCGACAGCGCCGGCAGCACGGCCCTGGCAAAGGCTGCCTGGCTGGGCTGGCTGGAGATGGTCCAGTTGCTCCTGGACCTGGGTGCCGACCCCGACCGGGAGAACGCGATCGACCAGGGCCGAGCCATCGATACGGCCGCCGGCCACGGGCACCGGCAAATCGTTGCATTATTGATCGCAGCCGGGGCCTCGTATGGCCTGCAGCATACTATTGAGGCCGGCTTGCTGAAAGAGACACGCCAGTTATTGGATGCCGACCCGGAGTTGGTCAACGAGCCGCTGCCGGATGGCCATATGCCCCTGACTCTGGCCGCCGGCAAACAGGGCATTTTCAATCTGCTCCTGCGGCGCGGGGCCGATATCCACCGGCGCGACCCCAGAGGCAATACGCCGCTATTGGCGGCCCGGGCGATCGACAATCAGCGGGCGATTCAGCTATTGCTGGAGCGGGGCGTGTCCGAGGATATTTTCAGCGCTATGGCCGCCTGCAACAGCGACAAGGTAGCGGCTCTGTTGCAGGCCGATCCGAGGGTGGCGCATCCAGTGGGGGACGGACCGGTACCCCTGTTGTGGGCGGTGCATTCGGGGTCCAGCCGCATCGTCGAGTTATTACTGCAACAGAAAGTGGAAGTGAATATCTATCGGCGCGATTGGCTGGCCAGCACCCCGCTGCAGGCCGCCATAAGCTATCAGCACGACGATATTGTCCGGCAACTCCTCGACTACGGGGCCGACCCCGATCCCGACGGGTTGGAAGATTTCTGGAATCTGCCGCTGATCAGCGCCCTGCGCTGGGGCAGTCTGCGTTCGGTCGCCATGATCCTGGAAGCCGGGGCCGATCCCAACCTCAATACGCCCCCCAACCAGTATATCGGTCTGTGCTGGCCGGCGCGGGGGGGCCATTACGCCCAGGTCCGGTTGCTGATGAAGTGGGGTGCCGATATGCAAAGCCCGGTCAGCCACCGAGCCCTGGCCTGGGCCGCCATGCAGGGCCATATCCTTCTAGTAGAGCTTTTTGGCGCGCATGGGATAGACGTGGAAATCCCGGTCAATTTGCACGACGACTATTCCAAAGGAAGGGTGCGCACGCCGCTGTCGCGGGCCCAGCGCAAGCACCCCGAAACCGCCGCGCTGATCGAGGAATTTATCGAGCTGAAGGGCCTCCCTACGGCCCAGCGCGAGCAGATCCTGAGCCCACGCGCTGAGTTCATCGATGCGGTATTGGATGGGGATGCCGATGCGCTGCAGCAGGTGCTGGCGGGGGATTTGGCCCTGGGACAACGGCCTATTGTCCCGCGCTTGTTGGATATTGCCGCGGGCCTGGGCCACCAGGCCGTGGCCGATGTGCTGGTGGCTCAGGGCACGCCCTGGTCGGTCGCGGCGGCGGTGGCCCTGGGGCGGCTGGAGGTGCTCGAAGCGCTGCGGAAAGCCGACCCGTCTTTCCTGCAGACTGTAGAACCGCTCAATACCGCGGCGCGCCTGGACCGGGTCGATTCGATGGAGTGGTTGCTGGGCCAAGGGGCCCATATTGACCGGCAGGCGGAGAATGGAAGGACTCCGTTGCATCAGGCGGTCTCCTCTCGTTCGATGCAGGCGTTGGAATGCCTATTGTCCAGGGGCGCCAATGTCCATATACAGGATGAGCGGCGCAATACGCCTCTGGGCAGTATTTGGCCCGATGGCCGGCAGCAACGCAAAATTCGCCAATTGCTCATCGCCCACGGCGCCGATCCCGAGGAGTAGCTTTCGCAAGAGATCCATCGCCCGCTCAGCGTCGGCTCTGTGTCCGGGGCAGTGCTGGGCAGGTGGTTTATACGGTATGACCAAATGCCGTTGGACCCGATAATCGACCATTTTACAAGGTCTGGATGAGCAGGCCCATTTCGCTTGACAGGGATGCACCCCTTTCTTTTACTGGTGTCAGTGCTCACAAGGGAGCGCCCAAGTCTGCGAAAGGGCCGAGCCCACCTTTCTTTTTTCCAAGAGTTGCCCATAGCACTCTTTTCTGCCTGCTGCACGCGGACCCAGGCAATGTGAAGGGAGTGTTCTATGCCTGTTCGTACTCTGCCCCCCAAGTCGTCCCTCGCCCAGCTCAAAAAACAAGCCAAGGATTTGCTCAAAGCGCACCAGTCCGGCTATGGCGAGGCGATTGCGCGTTTGCGTGCGTCAGTGCTCAAGCTGGCCGATGCCTCGGACGCCCAAATCCAGGACGCCAAGTTCGGTCTGCTCGACGCCCAGCGAGTCATTGCCCGCGAATACGGTTTTGACAGTTGGGAACTGCTGAAAGCCCACGTGGAGCAAGCCGGTGAGGAAGCGACTATAGCCGACAAATCGGCGGCCGGACATATCCATCATCCCCCATTACCGCCCGACCACGAATTCTTTGTGGCGGTCGGCCAACTCGACCTCGACCGGGTCCGCTTTTTACTAGAACTAGATCGGACCCTGGTCAATGCCGATGTGCGCGGACTGGCTTCTATTGGTGGCGACTGGGGATGGGGTAGACCCTGGGGCGACCCCAAACCAGACGATACGTGCCGGGCGGTGCACTTTGCCGCCTACGGAAACGTCGAACTGCTGCGGTTGCTAGTCGAGTACGGCGCCGATGTCGATGCCCTCGGCTACGAAGGCAACCACGGCATGGCCCCGCCTCTTGTCCTGGCCTGTTGGGAAGGTACATTGGAAACCGTGCGCCTTCTATTGGAGGCGGGTGCCAATCCGAATATCCCCTCTATCCCCGGCGGCTCGGCGCTGCACTCGGCGATCAACCACTACGATGCCGAAAAGATCGAGCTTCTGCTCCAGTACGGCGCCCGGCACGATATCTTCTCGGCGGCGGCCGTCGGCGATCTCGACGAGGTCAAACGGCAGTTGATGCCTCCCGACGGAGACTGGCTGATCAATCGACGCGATATCGTCCGCGACCGCTCGCCGATTGAGTGGGCTGTTTTTCACCGGCAGGAGGGGATCGCCGAATTTCTCCTCGAGGCCGGCGCCGAGGTGACGCCCCAGGTTCCTATCAGCTTGGGGAAACTCGACCAAGTCCGGCGGCTCGTCGAGACGGAAGCCGATTTCGTCAACCGGCCTCTGGGAGCCGAGGGCAAGGGGGATCCGCCCCTCTCCTGCGCCGTCCGCGGCCGGCAGATTGCCGTGGTCAAATACCTGCTCAGCGCCGGCGCCGATCCCAACGGCCGAGGATGGTGGGGCCAGCACCCGTTCTCGGACACTGAGGATGGCGAAATTGTCCAATTGCTCATCGAAGCCGGGGCCGATGTCAACGTAGAGCATATCCGCGGGCGGCCGATGCTGGCCAATTACCTGCTCGGGGGGAAATTTGACTGGGCCGAATTGCTGTTGCAAAACGGCGCCGATATCGAACGGAGAGGAACAAAAAGAGGAGGGAAAACGGCTCTTCAAATCATGATTGGAGCCGATAAAGAACGGGCGCGCTGGGGTGATTACATTCCAGCCATGCAGTTCCTTCTGGATCGGGGCGCCGATATCAATACTATATCCGACGGGGGCAAGACGGCTCTCGACATGGCGCTTGAGATAGACTGCGGAGAGATTGCTGCGTTTCTAAGCCGGCATGGAGGGCGGCGCGCCGAGGATCTCGACTTGTAAAGAGGCTCCCCCAACCGCGGTGCCCAGCACCAACCAGAGTTGCCCTATGCCGCACCACTGCGTCCGGCATAGGGCGACTTTATAAAGCCCAGCAGTCTGCCGGCCACAGAACGCAGAGAGCCGCCAAATCCCTTGACAGGAATGCGCAGGTCCCTTTAGTTGAGACTCAGGTGCTCTTGGAGGGAGCCCCCGAGTCCGCGGAAAGGCCTTAGGCCACCTCTTCTCCTGTATCGCGCTCCGCCATCGACTCCAGCACTCTTTCTGCCTGCTGCACGCGGACCCCAGGCCCTGCGAAGGAGTGTCTTATGTCTTTTTCCGTACTACCCCCCAATCCCGATCTCAAGCACCTGCGCAACCAGGCGAAGGCTCTGCTGGCCGACTATAAGGCGAACGACCTCCAGGCCGGTCGGCGAATGCGTCAAGCCCTCTCCGAACTGACCAACCTGTCAGACGCCGAAATCTTCCAGGCCAAACTCGCCCTCAAAGACGCGCAACGGGCCATCGCCCGCCAATACGGTTTTGACGAATGGGCCGATCTCAAACGACATATCGAGGCCCTACCTGCCGCAGACCCAATAATGCCTATAGATCCGAAGATACGGCAGCAGATGGACAAACTATGGGAATCCATTGAGGAGGACGGCTGGTCTGCGAGAAAGCGAGCGGAGATGACACCGCTCGAACAACAATTTGTCGAAACCGCCATGCAGAACTGGCGTGGAGAATTGCACCCTGACCTGCAAAGGCTCCGGGCGCTCCTGGCACAGAAGCCGACGCTGATAGACAACGCCGGTGCCGCCGCCCTGGCGGTTTCTTTCGCCGGCAAAGAGACGGAGTCCATCGTTCAATTTCTGGTGGACCACGGGGCGCGTTTCGAGTACCCCAAAAACGTCTGGAGTCCGTTGCTGGCCGCCGCCCACGATACGGCTTATAACCGCTGGCCGGTCGACAAATTCCGCACCGTGTACGAAGCCGGCCTGGCCGACGCGGGGGAAGTGGGTATCGAGGCACCCTCCGGCCATACCTTTACGCACCGTAGCATCCTGACCTATGCGGCCTATTTCGGCCATTCGGAACTGGCTGAGCTGGCGCTCCAGCACGGTGGTACCCGCACTGTGGACACTAACCGCCTAAACCAACGGGATACTGCGCTGCAATTGGCGGCAAAAACCAGTTGGCGGGATGAGAGACGGGCCCAGGTAGTCGAGGTTCTTCTGGCACACGGGGTGTACTGCGATATCTTTTCGGCCTGCGCCCTGGGCGACGATCGGCGGCTGCGCCAATCCGCGGCGGTGGATGCCCTGCATGCGGCCAGAACAAAAACGACGCCCTTGCACTGGGCCGCAGCTGCTGGAGCCATCGAGTGCGCAAAAATACTCTTGGCGCATGGGGCAGAGGTCGACGCACGGGATTCGACCAAGGAAACGCCGTTACATCGGGCTGGGACGGTCGAGGTCCTCTGGCTGTTGGCCGAATCTGGAGCCGACCTGAATCCGCAGGATAATAAGGGTCGAACGCCGCTCCATCTGGCCACTTTCAATGGCAAAATCGAGATTGCGGAGGTACTTATAGTTTTAGGCGCCAGTATTCGCATAAAGAACTGCAACGGCAAGACGCCGCTGCAGGTGGCGCAAATGGACTGCCGCCATTTGAAGCCGGCCTGAGTCCTTTGATTCTGTGACAAGGCAGACCGCGTTTTAAGTGACTCTGTGCCCGCCCGGCGTCATTCCAGGTTGGAGCGATGTTGGGCGGGTCCGCCTCACCCTCCATCAAGGGAATATCTCATTGACAGACCGAACGCTGAAATAGGGCTTGTCATTATATGACCCACCTCTGTTGATTCCATACCGAAATGGCCAAACAGGGGCTGTATCTGCACGCTGAAAATGGTCGTCATAGAGAGGGCATATCATGTCAGAAAAGGGCTATAGCATCCAGCGGTTCCGGCCTGAAGATGTAGAATCTGCCGCCTCGTCTTTTGCCAGTTACAATAAGCGCCGGTCGATGTATAAAGAGTTTATTTCCGAGCAGCAAGCCGGCCGCCGGATCTCGTTCTCGGCGACCATCGATGGGGTCGTCGTTGGCTATACAAATATCCTTTGGGAGTCGGGTTATGTCCCCTTCAAGGCGCACCGGATTCCGGAAATCAACAATATGCACGTCCTCGACCCGCACCAGGGGAAGGGCATTGGCAGCGCGTTGATAAAAACCGCCGAAGAGGAAGCCCTATCTCAGGGGTGCCATATGGTCGGCATCGGCGTCGGCTTGACGGAGGGCTACGCCAGGGCGCAGCGGCTGTATCCGAAACTGGGCTATGTGCCCGATGGTAGGGGGGAGTATGAAGACGAGTACGACGGGGTCACCTATCTCATAAAGCAGTTGATTCCTTCGGGGACCAAGTTTTCTTGACAGGGATGCATTCCCGTCCTTTACTACAACCAGTGCTCTAAAGGGAGCCGCCTGTCCGCGGTAAGGCCCAAGGCCACCTGTATTCGATCCCGCGCTGTGCCTGGTTAGACATCTCCTTTTTCCTGCCTGTGAGCGGACGACAGGCCAATCATGGAAAGAGGCTGCTATGTCTAAGAATCTGCCCGCCCGTCCCAACCTCCGCAATCTCCGCAACCAGGCCAAACGCCTGCTCAAGGCGCACCTGGCCGGTCATCGTTCTGCTGCCCAGCGTTTGCAGGCGCACCTGGACCGGTTTGCCTGGTCCACCGAAGCCCAGATTCTGGCGGCCGGGTTTTCCCTGCAAGAGGCACAACAAGTGATAGCCCACGAGTACGACTTTGCCGATTGGGCGGCGTTGAAATACCATGTCGATGCGTTGCAGGTAGCGGACGGAGACGGGGATAATTCCAAGGACGTCGAAAGTATCCTCCGCGCCGTCGAAACGGGCGATGCGGAGAAGGTCGAGACGATGTTGAGAGCCAAGTCGGGGCTGGCCACGGAGCGGCTCGAACGGCATTCGGGCGAAATGGCCTGTATGACCCTATTGCATAGGACCGATCCCCTGGCCACCGATCGGGGACGGGAAATGACCGAAGGGCATTTGCGGGTGGCGCAACTGCTCATCGACCACGGCGCCAACGTCAATGCCATTGTCGACAGCTATTCCCCGCCGCTGGATGTAGCGGCCTGGACGGGCAATGTACAACTAGCCGAATTGCTGTTGGCCAACGGCGCCGATCCCAATCTGGGCACCGAGGCTAAGCCGGTCGATACGGCTCTGTCGCACGGTCACCGCGAGATTTTCGACCTGCTGGTCCAATACGGGGCCCAATACCATATCGAACACACCATCCAGGTGGGGCTGTTGAAAGAGACCCGAGCGTTGATCGACGAGGACCCGGACCGGGTCAACGAGCCACTGCCGGGTGGGCATATGCCGCTGACCCTGGCGGCGGGACGGCCGGCTATTTTCAATTTGCTGTTGCGCCGCGGGGCCGATATCCACCGGCGCGATCCGCTCGGCTATACACCCCTGTTGGCGGCGCGGTCGGCGGGCAACGACAAGGCTATCCAGATCCTGCTGGAGCGCGGTGCCTCGGAGGATATATTCAGCGCTATCGCCCAACGCGATGTGGCCAAAGTGGCGGCCATTCTCGAAGCCGATCCGACCCAGGCCCATCCGGTGGGCGATGGACCGGCGCCGATCCTGTGGGCGGTGTCGTCGGATTGGCCGCCCATCGTCGAATTGCTGCTTGAGCAGAAGGTCGAAGTAGATATCTGCCGCAGCGCCCCACAGGCTTCTGGTTCTACGCCCTTGACCCGGGCCATTTGCAACCACTCGGATAATTCGGACGAGGTAGTCCGGTTGTTGTTGGAATACGGCGCCGATCCCGACTCCAAGGACATACGCAACTGGCCCGGGTGCAATGAGCCGGACCACCCGAGCCCGTTGAGTGCCCGGACGCTGACCGAAGCGCTGCGCTGGGGTACCAACAGGTCAGTCGGGCTATTGCTGGACGCCGGGGCAGACGTCAACGGGGGGCTGACCTGGGCGGCGGGAGAGTATGGAGGTGGCCTAGACCGGGTCAAACTCCTGTTGGAGCGGGGGGCCGATATGGGACTGCCGCATCACGAGGCGGTCTTTATTGACGCGGCGTACCGGGGTAAATTGGCTCTAGTGGAATTATTGGCCACCCACGGGGTCGATCTGGCGGCGACACGGTCGGTGGTCAAGAACAAGCCCCGGACGGCCCTATATTGGGCCCAACGGCGGGGCAATACCCAGATGGCGGCGCTGTTGGAGGAACTGGCCGCCATCGCCCGCCGCCCGTCGCGGCAAGCAACCCGTACCATGCGGACGCGCCGTTTTTTCATCCATGCCGTCATCGACGGGGACGCCGATGCCTTGCGCCCCTTGTTGGCGGCAGAGCCGGCCTTGGCCCAGCGCCCGTTGGCGTGGGGGCCGTTGTTCAGCGTTGCAGCCCGAGAAGGTCGTCGGGAAGTGGCTGATGTCCTGGCCGAGTACGGCGCCCCTTGGACCATTGACACGGCGGCCGCCTTGGGGCGTATTGACCAGATTGAAGCGTTGCTCGACGCCGATCCCTTGCTCATTCATGAAGCTGAGCCGCTGTATGCGGCGGCGCGGGCAGACCAGGTTGCAGCCGTTGAGTTGCTCCTCGACCGCGGGGCCGATATCGATAGACGGGTAGGAAGGGGTGCGTATACTGCCTTGCATATAGCGGTCGAACGCAAGGCGGTGAACGCCATTGAGGTGCTGTTGGCCAGAGGCGCCAACGTCCATATAAAAACCCGCTGGAAAAACACGCCGCTGGCGCGGAATAACCCGCCCACCATAGATCGGGAACCCATTCGCGATCTGCTCCTCGCCTACGGCGCGAGACTGGGGAGTAACAGGCCCGTCGCCCATTGAGCAGCGATCTGATTTCGGGCGATGCAAGAGTATCTTAAGGGATGCTAATATTGTACCGACTTGGGCCGGCACCTGAGTAATGCGGCCCCGGCGGCGTTGACGCCCGGTGTCATTCTTTCCTTGCGCACAGCGCCTTCAAGACCGGTTCTTCCCCCGGCCATTCAAAATCCCAATCGGCCGGGGGCAACGCCTCAATGGCCATACCGTCGGCCAGGGCGGATTCGACCGTGGCCCTAAATTTTCTCTGCCCCCAGCGTTGACTGTTGGTCGATACCAATAACCGCCCCCCCGGTTCGAGCACGGCGGTGCACTGGGCCACCAAACTGGGCAAATCCCGCTCCACTCTGAATACGCCGCGCCTGTTACGGGCAAAAGATGGGGGATCGCAGACTATGATGTCGAAGCGCCGTCCCCGCCGGTGGCAACCGCTGAGGAAGGATTGCGCCTCGGAAGCCCAGAATTCAATCTCTGGCCCTTCGAGGCCGTTGCGGGCGAAATTCTCTTTAGACCAGTCCAGGGTCGGCCCGCTCACGTCGACATTGACCACTTGCGCCGCGCCGCCGGCCGCCGCGCAGAGTCCGAAGCCCCCAGTATAGGCGAATAAATTCAGCACTTTATGGCCCTCGGCGCGGTGTCGTACCCAGGCGCGGTTTTGCCGCTGGTCGAGGAAGAGACCGGGCGAAGCCCCTTGCTGGGCCTTGAAGATATAGGCCAGGTCGCCCTCCCGCGCCGTCCAGCGTTGGGGGCGGCCGGTTCCGTAGAGGACCTTGCGCTGCGGATCGCCGCCTCGGTCCAGCATATGCTGCAGCAGCCAGTCGCTGCTACCGGCCGCCGCCACCACGCGGGCGACGCGCTCCAGGTCGGTTTCGTCGGGGGGTTGGGGCCGGTACCAGTAGAAATAACATACCCGCCCCAATTTGTCGCAGCGCAGCCCCCGGCCCTCGTTGTGCACCAGGCGCAGGGTCGTCTCCTCGGCCAGATCGAAGAGCCTCCGGCGCCGATCCAGGGCGGCCAACCAGGCGATGAGATCCTGGTCGTCGAGCCAGTCGAGCTGGGTGAAGAAAGAGGGCGCGGGCGTCTGGTGGTGGATGGGCTGGCCGCTGGGACCGACAAAGTCGATAGTCCGGGCGTGCAGCATGAGACGGGGAAAAGGGGTGCCGCCGTAGAGCGTATCGCCCAAGACGGGTAGGCCCAATTGGCGGGCGTGGAGACGGATCTGGTGCGGTTTACCCGTGCCCGGTTCGACCTGCCACAGGGCAAAGCGGCCCTTTTGGTCGAGGCGGCGAAAGCGGCTGCGGGCGTTGCCGTCGGCGCTTGGGGGGGTGGAGATGAAGCGACCTTGGTGGCGGCGGATATGGGTCGCTATGTCGATCTGATCGTCGACAGGCGGGCTCTGGTCGGTGACCATCCAGTACTGCTTGAATACCTGTTGCTTGGCAAAGAGCCGGGCCAGGGCTTGGGCCGCCTTGGAGGAACCGGCAAAGACGAGGGCCCCCGAGGTTTCTTTATCCAGGCGGTGGCATACCCGCAGGTTTTCGTTCCGTTGCCTGGCCAGATACTCGACGAATCCCTCGCGGCCATCGCCAGGGCTATGGGTGGCGACTCCGTCCGGTTTGTCGGCGAGCAGGTAGCCGGCCGTTAAAGGGGGGTTACTCACGGGTAAACCTGGGAGGGCGTGAAAGGGGTGATCAGGGCGTGCTGGATATCCGTCGTCCATCTCTAAGGTGCGGAATTGGACCAGTGGTCACAAGAAACGACCGACACCGCGCAACGTCAACGGGCCGACTACAGCCTACCCTATCTCAAGCGTCAAGCTAAAGAGCTTCACCGCGCTGTCCAGGTCGGTGAAGCGGCGGCCTATATCCGTGTCAAAACCCATCTGTCCCATCTCAGCGACGCATCGGAAGCCGCGTTGCAGCGCTATATAGGCCCGTTGGCATATGTCGTAGTTCCCTGATTGGGGGCAGCGATAAGCTGATAGCTTCACCCAGTTTATTCCAGCCTATGCGGCCAAAGGGTTCCGTATGATCGCGTAGAGATTGCTCGATCTCTGTCGCGGTGGCTCGCGCCTTGACCGCTTCGTTAGGGGTGATCAACCCTTCTTCGCAGGCGTCGACGAATTCATCTTCGTCATCAATTTCTACGTGGCCATCGAAAAAAGCGAACGGGTCGAGCTTGAGGTCGGAATAGCTCCATTCGTCGTCCACCAGAGTGGGTGGTGTGCAGATATCTACACTGATCGCAATCGCCCCTTTCAGGGACCAGGCGGCCGTCCACCAGGCGTCGTGCGGGACCAGGAACAAAACAGGATGACCGACCCCACCGGGTCCTCCCCCAACTTCGCACTCAACGATTTTAGATCCTGCCTGTAGTCTATGGATCGTGCCCTTGGGGCTATATAGCCACAGACCATGGCGATCATTGCTCATTATATAGGCAGGCCAACGGCAAATATTTTCTTGGCGCCTGACTTTACGTATGACAGTGGTTTTTAGCGTCAAGGTTCAGGACCTTTCGCTAGCAACATAATTGTTGAGCGAATTACCAATGTCTGGGGTCAAGCCCAAACAGGTCTGTAAAAACGTCCCACGCCTAACGCTAATCAAGTCGTTTGGGATTCATACGCTGAATTTCTTCAATCAGCAAAGAGGTGCGCTCACGCTCAGCACCTGGAATACTTAATTCTTGTGCAATAGCGCGTATTTCTTCACTAAGCAACTGTTCCCCGCCGGAAAGACCCTGTGCTTGGAGTTCGAACCCTTTGCGGGGCGTGAAGACTCCTTCTTTGGGGTTGTAACCGGGGGGTTGCCGACCATCTACATCGGTGAACCCAAAATCACGGGCTAACCATCCGGAGCTTAAAGCCCGTCCGGTCTTGTCCATCACATTGGGATCAGCTGCCAGAGCCGCTACCGCTCGGCCAACATAAAAAGGCGTTTCGGAATCGGCCCATATCGGCTCGTCTTTGATGCCGTCTTCCCAAGTTTCTTCCGTAAGTCCCATACTGTCCAGCATCGCTTCCGAACGCAAATAGCCGGGTGTGATCGAAACGGCTGCGATGTTGAACTCTTTCAGCTCCATGGCCAGAAAATAGGCCATGAGGATGGCGGTCGATTTATTGAAGCTGTAATAAAAATTCCCGTTGTAGACCAATCCATTACCATCGTTGACTTCGACCAGAAGCCCTTGACGCTGCTTGACCATGAGCTGGAGGCCGTAATGGCTCGTTATGATATGAGCCGTAACCCCGTTATTGGTGGCTTGTAGTCCCCCTGACAAATCGTGCTCCCAAAGTCGCTTGCCCCATTCGGCAAACCCATCGCCGGTCATATCATTGACCAGGATATCCAGGCGGCCATCTTGCTCCTTGGCAATGCGCTCAAATAAGGCTTCTACCTGGTCTGGTTGGGTATGGTCTGTCCGGACCCATATGCCGTGGCCCCCATGGGCGGTTACCATCTCTGCGGTGTCTTCGATGGTTTCGGGGCGGTTATATTCGGACGGATTTTTCTTCGTGCTTCGGCCGGTGCAATAGACGGTGGCACCCGGCTCGCCCAACATACAAGCGATGCCACGACCGGCTCCACGGGTAGCCCCGGCGACCACGGCGACTTTTCCGTCCAATGGTTTCATGAAGTTCTCCTTACAAGATTTTATCAGCTGTAAATCTGCTATTACGAACCTGCAAAAACTCACTAAGGCGTTTCCAGAAAAATAAGCACTCCGCATCAAGTCGGCGTGGGTTCCATGTGGACAAACCACTTGGGTAAGGCCGGACACCGGACCCATCGCCGTTCCAACGCCGCCATAGCTTTGTGGG